>Ga0208253_1000015_pt1 | contig 79538 bp, 111 predicted proteins | sample CryBogCBE10Oct08_FD_184573 | JGI IMG/M metagenome (GOLD analysis project Ga0208253, IMG submission 184573) | Freshwater microbial communities from Crystal Bog, Wisconsin, USA - CBE10Oct08 (SPAdes) | ecosystem: Environmental > Aquatic > Freshwater > Lake | place: Crystal Bog, Wisconsin, USA...
TCAACTGGAACATGAAATGATGTGATGTTTGGTGTAAAGTCATATGTGTTCATTTGTTTATTGAACACTGGCATTGCTGACTCACCGTCAGGTTTAGTACCAGGATAGAATAATAAACCACCTTCGATATATCCCTTATCAGGACTAATCTTTTCAAACATTGGCCATAGTTGTGCTAGTTGTCTAGCAAAGCCTGCACGACCTGAACTATCATCAGATCCTGTACCCATGACAAACTTCATAACATCTTCTGGACTATTAGGTAATGTCGGTGCACCACTCTTAGTTTGCATTTGACCACGCTTGATATAAGCCCATGCATTCTTAGGAATCATTCTGAATGTTCCCTTTTCATCACGGCCCCAATATACAACAGGCATGCCATCCCATTTCAATTCAATGTGACCGCCTTCTTGACCCATATGGTGCATACGTTCAATGGCATGCATACCACCTCTAGAACCATGACTTAGTACCAAGTCTTCAATGTGTTGATACTTACGTCCAATACTAGGTGCTGCGGCTTCTGTTATAAATTCTTTGATTTTCATTTTAACATATCCAATGTATTACGGAACCATTCTTGTACAGTTGGAGTACCAAAATATTTCTCTTTGATTGCGTTGTACTTGTCAGGATATTGTTGCAATGCTTTCATCATCTTTGTTGGATTACCCATATCATCTGCGCTTGCTGTGGGTCCAATGATGATTTTAGCAATTTGATCCTTGTTGTTAGTTACTAGTTCTTTAGTCGCTCTATCAACTAGTCCCTTATAAGGACTCATCATTAAGCTAGGATGACCTTCAACATGACTCATGTTGGCTAAATCTGCCCACATCGCATGTAATGTTCCACCTTTCATAGTTGGATCAGTGTAATCGTGAGTATGTAATGGCTGTGCCGCGTTAGCGTTTTCAACTGCCATCAAGTCAACTTGAACAATCTCGTTACCTACTCCAGTTGGTACACCAACGTGAACGCTTACACCAGTACGTGCGGCAAATAAGCCTTTGTCTTTTAGATAATCTTCTAATGCTTTACGACTTAGTTTTAATTCTTTTGCAGGGAAAACTGTCATTAGTTCACCGGCATCAATCAACGCATCAATGTCAGAACTAATTTCTTTATGTCCTGCGCTACCGATAGGATATAGATGTATTCCTTTAGGTAAAATACTCTGTAGGTTTGCAACAGCCCTAGGAAAGTTTTCTTTCTTAATTGCTACTGCGTTGGGTACAACATTTCCACCTTCAAACAATTTCATATTAATAACTAACCTTAATATTTTGAATAACACCAATCGTAAAGCCGGTTATTTTAGCTCTCATGTAAACAAAGTTACCTTGAATGTTAGTAAAACTTGATTGGCTAATTGTAGAACAACTTAAATTGTATACAGTAAACCAATCACTTTCAGATGGATTTTCTGTTAGTGTAGCTTGTATTGAAATTAGTGCTGTTACATTTGTCAATGTCCAAGAGACAGTCTGCCAGTCTTTATTACCCATGTAATAAGATGCTGCCTGTTGTTGCGTACCCGTGATCGTTCCGGATACTACGCTACTGTCTCCGTAAGAAACTTGCGGCAACAAAAGTAATGTAGTTGCTTGTGCCATTATGCTCGTTCCACTTCTACAATGACGGAATCACCCAATAATTCTTGGGCGACTTGTTCTAATGCTTGTTGGGTGTCTTGTGGAATCAGATTCTCATCCGCTCCCTCTTTTACTAGTTTGCTGACTTTAACAACTAGTACGTTCTCAATAATCTTTGCCATGGTAAATACTCCATTAATAGAGTATTTATCATGCTCAGACGATATCGGCTCGCTTTTCCAATTTGTACTTTCTACCCAGCATACCGTCATACATTAGTGCCAAATAGCTAAGATAACTCTCGTCATTATAGTCAATAAAGTAACTGCTAGACATGTAACGGAAATTCCAGTACCATTGACTATCTTCTTTCTGATCTAACCACATTTTAAGAGCAGGACTTGGTCTCAATTGTGTGTTAGTAGTTAAGATTTTCTTCAATCCATCTTTGAAGTCTTCTGGGATTCGTTTGCTTTTGAAATAAATTCTATACTTGTGTTTAGGTTCATTTGCAAAAGTTTTGACCCCCGAATACCCGGTAGTGATAACCTCAGTAAAGTCAACACACGCATCTGTTAAGTTATCAAAATTATCATGCAGTGATTGTAGGTCATTGCTGAATATAGAGATAGTATCATATTCCCCGCGAACTTTGCTAGCCTTGTTCTTTTTACTGTCAATTCTATACTGCAATACTTTTTTGATGCTAGGTAAGTGTTGAGTGAGAATGTCTCTCTCATCCTTATCAAACCTAGAGAATTTTTTACTATTCTTAGGGTATAATAATACTTGTTCAAAATCATCTGGTGTATAGTATTGTGCCTTACGAAAGTGAGGTATCGTGATCCTGCAACGGTACTGATATTGACTATAGTACAACTCGTCACGGTACTCTTGCAGGTCAACGCCCGGTGAATTAGTTGCTGATTTTAATAATGCCATCTTCGCCTACTTCTGCAATCATTTTTTGATGTACTTCAAAATCAACTTTACCGTCATTCATCACTACAGTAATATTTGCACTTCTAATACGTTCAAAAAGAATCTTCTTACTCAATGGAACACGAATTAGTTCATCAATTTTACGTGCAAGAGGACGTGCGCCCATCTTACTATCGTAGCCCTGTTCTGCTAAGTAATCAATGACTGGTTCACTTAATGCCATTGAAATGTCGTGCGTATCTTTCAGTGACTTTTTCAAGTCATCAGTAAATTTAACTACAATCTTCTTGATAGCAAGGCTGTCAAGTTTGTTGAACTTGCAAATCAAGTCAATGCGATTGCGAAACTCTGGTTTAAAGAATTCTTTCAATGCTTTATCATCTTCACCTGTACGCTCTGTGTTACCAAAACCAATAACTGATTTCTCGCTATCAGCACTACCCAAGTTACTTGTCATAATAACAATACAGTTTTTAGCATTGACTTCTTTACCATTTGAACCAGTAATTTTACCTTCATCAAGCAATTGCAAAAAGATGTTGAAGATATCTGGATGAGCTTTTTCAACTTCATCAAATAACAAAATACTATGCGGGTTCTTACTCAAATCATTGATTAGTCGTCCGCCACCTAAGTTACCTTCACCGAAGCCAATATAGCCAGGGGGTGCGCCAATCAAACTACTTACACTAAACTTCTCACCATATTCACTCATATCATATTTGAGTAATGGCATATCTAAGTTTTTGCTCAATAACCGTGCTAGTTCAGTTTTACCTGTACCAGTTGGGCCCAAGAACAGGAAACTTGCCATTGGTTTAGTCGTATTACCAATACCTGCAAAGCTAACATAGACACGATCTAGTACTTGGTCAACTGTTTCTGATTGTCCATACAACTTATCTTTGATGTTTGTATCTAAGTTTTGGATACGTTCATAGTTATTGTCTTTAAGTTTATCTGCGGGAACTCCTGCGATACGTTCAACTTGGTCAAAAATCAAGTCTTTAGTAATGACTGCACCTTCATTACCAGCGACACGTTGTTTGGCACATGCAGCGTCTAACAAGTCAATACTCTTGTCTGGGTTCTTACGGTCATGAATATAGCGAGTGGAACAATCAACTGCTGCTGTAATTGCTTCATCAGTGATTTTAACATTATGGAAGTCGTCCAATCGTTCACTCAATCCACTTAGAATGCGAATAGTTGAATCATAACTTGGCTCATCAACTGAAACTTTGTAGAAACGGCGCATCAACGCACGATCCTTCTCAAAACTTTCGTAGAATTCTTCCCATGTTGTACTAGCAATAACTTTCAAGTTACCTTTAGTAATTGCTGGTTTAATCATGTTAGCAAAGTCTGGACCACTTTGACTGCTTGATCCTGCACCACGCATGGTATGTGCTTCGTCAATAAACAAAATTGCTTTCTTTTTAGTAGTTAGTGCGTCAATGATTGCTTTGACCTTTTCTTCAAAGTCACCGCGATATTTACTACCTGCAACCAATGAACCAACTTCTAAACTGTAAACATCATGTCCAACTAAGAATTCAGGAACATCGCCTAATGCAATTTGTTGTGCGATACCTTCAACAATAGCAGTTTTACCGACACCAGGATCACCCACCATCAATACGTTACTCTTGAATCGTTTTGCTAATACATTAACAATATCATCAACTTCTTTACTACGACCGATCATTGGTTCAAGTTTACCATTTCTAGCAAGATTAGTTAGATTGGTTGTGTATTCTTCTAGAATTTCGTCTGCTTGTTCGTCACTGAGTTTAACAATTGCATTTTCACCTTTATAAGTTTTCTGCCAGAATGGAACAAATTCTGGTTTGTTGATACCATATTTCAACAAGAAATAGTGTGCGTGACTATTTCCTTCTGCTGCAATGCTTAGATACAAATCAATGGTTGTAACTTGTTTACGACCAGTAAACAAAACCTGCGTGACTGAACGGTTCATAACTCGTTCTAAAACATTTGTTTTGCGAGGTTGAACTGTTTCTCCGGGTTGAAGGTTCATTCTGATGGCATGTAAACTATCAACATATTGTGTCACTTCCTTAATCATTAAGTTAGTATCAATGCCATAGCTCTCTAAACATTTTTTAAATGGAGAATGCGTGATTAATGACAACAATAAATGTTCTACAGTGCAATATTCGTGATTGCGATCTTTTGCAAAGCCAATTGCATGTTCAATAATTGACTCAATTTCTGGTGAATGCACGGTTGTTTTCCTTAGTTACGATATTGCGTGATTGCATCTTTAATGCGTGAATCTATTGTAGCAGGGATAAATGGTTTCATCAATATCATTTGGTCACCAAATCCGTTATTAATCGGTAAGCCCTTGCCTGCTAAACGTAGTTGTGATCCAGGTTGTGTATTGGGTGGAATGGTTACTTCAACTTTATCACCCGAAACTGTAGTAAAATCAAACTTACCACCAACGATCAAATCCAAAACATTTACATCCTGCACTGAATGCAGGTGCGGACCATTACGTTGATACTTGGCATTGGGGTATACTCTGAACTCTACGATTAGTATACCATCTTTGATGAGGTTATCATAACGCATTGTTTGTCCATCATCAACACCACGCGGAATATCAATCTTAATTGGATTAGATTGTCCCTGCATCTGTAATAGTTGTTCGCCACCATTGTATACCTGTTCTATGCTTACCCAAACAACTGTGCGATAGCTGGGTTGGTGTGGACGACCACGTTGTCCCGGATGACCAAACATCTGGCTAAAGATATCATCCATACCAAATCCACCCATTTGGAAACTAAATCCACCGGGGAATCCTTGTTGGAATCCACCGGGCATTTGCCCGTTACCGAATGGATTTGGATTATCGTATTGTTGTCGTTTTTGTGGATCAGAGAGGGTTTCGTATGCCTCTTGAACTTTTTGAAACTGGGCAGTATCACCACCCTTGTCTGGGTGGTGAATGCCAGCCATTCTACGATATGCTTTTTTAATGTCTTCAGGGGTAGCATTGTTAGCTACCCCGAGGGTTTGATAATAGTCACTCATAATATTATTAGTATAGCACGTTAGGTGCTATTCGTCAATATTTATGAAGCTACGCCGGCAACCTTTTCTTTTGTGCGACCATAAGCTGCGATACCTAGAACTGCACCCATTGCAATGTGATACAATCCTGCACCTTGCAGTGTCAATGGTTGCCATTGACTAGTTACATTACCGTGTGTCATTGCTTGTAATACTGACCATAAGATTGGGAACAATACAAAGTCGCAAGTGCATGTCAACATGTAGATCCAACCCATCATTGGGCGCATCTTTTTGTTGATCCAGTCAGTGGCATCTTTGTCTAGCTTGACTGTAGATTCTCCACCTTCACTCATTGCGCCGCCGCCTGACTTCAATGATTCTCCTTGATTTTGAACTGATTGGAAAGAACTTTGTTGCATTCCACCACTCATCCCGCCTGACGCGCCGAAACCTGTTGATCCAGTTGAAGCTGCTCCAAATCCAGTTGAAGCTCCGAAACCGCCTGCTGTTGCTGACGTTGATGCTCCGAAAGAGTTGGACGTTGTTGAACCGAAACTTGAGGAGCTGCCAAAGCCTCCTGCTGAACTTGTACTTGTTGTTGATCCGAATCCACTTGAAGACCCTCCGAATGAACTTGTGCTTGCTGCTGTAGATGCAGCTGGTGTTGTTGAGCCGAATGCACTTCCTGATGGGAATGCACTAACTGTAGGATCACTTGCTAATGCATCATGGTGATCGTCACTCTTTGCTATCGCATTGTCAGTTGTACCTGATTTCTGTGCTAGTAATGTTGCCATTTTATAATCCTGCCTTTGCTAAGTAATCTTGTAATATACTGTCTTTTTTACCATTGTATTTTTTTGGTAATTCTAATCCTGCTTGAATACGCATTTCACTTAATTCACTATCTTTTTCTGTTTCGGTGTCTTCTGAATCTTCTTCAGGAAACTGTTCACGATACAAGTGTGGGCTTTGAATAATGTGAGGTCCTATTTCTTCTTCAACTGCTGCATATTCTTTATCATCAATTTCAATAGTCCATTCTTCACTATCTAAATCAGTTAGTGTTTCTAAATCTTCAATTAGTTCAACGATTCTTCCAGGTGCGTTTGTTCTACGATTAATTTCAACAAACACTAGATATTTACCTGGACTAACTTCTCCGTCACTTACTTGTGCATCTACAATCCAATCATAGCCATGATAGAACCAATCTACCAAATCTTCTGCTGCTTGTTTACTTTTCAATGTAAATGCCAATGTAATTAGATTAGCATCACTACCTGATTTAGCAGAGTATTCATCTATTGTTAACATTGGTTGAATTTGATTTACCATGTCTTTGTGGTCAAGACCTTCGTTCAATAATTTTCTCATTAAAAACCTCCTTGACCTACTGGGTTACCCATAGCGTTAGCTCCAGCTCCGGGTGTTCCTTGAGGATTTATTCCCATTCCCATATCAGGCATCTGACCCTGAGCTTGGTTATTATCATCCTCTTGATTACCCTCTTGATCCAAATCTTCATCGTATGCTGAATCTAAGTCTTCCAAATCAATATTTTGACCAGCTAAGTCAATTGATCCTTCACGGATATCGTTCATTAACTGTTTAGGCATTTCAATATACACTAACCAAACTTCACGCTCAACCATTTTAGGGTAGTGTGTTCCGGGCTTGTAGTCACCCGGGTTTTTGATTTGTACTGGGACTTTAATAGTAGTCTTTTTAAACTTGATGTTACAACCCACTTTTAGCAAGCGTTTTGCTCCCCTTGGGTTGGGCATAAGTTTATGTGGGTACATGAATACACAACTTACTGTGTATCGTTTGATATTAGGACCTGACACTAATTCACCAATATCCCAGTTACGGAATGCATATAAGTCACAGTCATCTAAGACACGCTCAAAATCTAATAGTGTGCTCATTGAACCGTCACTGGTATAGATACCTTTGATGTTATCAATGATATTCTTATAGTCAATGTCTTTGAAAAATTCGTCTGAAGGATTGCTCATAGTTTAGTATTTATCATCTTTGTAATGATAATGAGCTTTAAAGAAAAACAGGGGATAGCCTAATATTTATCAAAAAATTTTGGTTTTAAAGTACACTACTATCACGCAACAAGATACCTTTAAATATTATTGAGTTTTATGAGAACTCACACTCAACAGGAGAATGCATTTTGAGCAAGAGAAAAACTGGCGCACTGCGTCAACAAGAGCAAGATACTAGATACTCACACAGCAAAAAACAGGACACACAAACATTTTACACAAAGGAAGCAAAAACAATCAATTTCGACCAAGCACGTATTAAGTTAGATAGACGTCCTATCACACTCGTGCCCAAGTCCGTCAATCAAGAAAAATACATCCTAGCACTACTTGATGAAGATACAGATATTGTAGTCGTCGGTGGACCAGCAGGAACAGGTAAAACTTACTTAGCGATGTTAGCTGCTATCAAAGCACTCAAAGCAGGTGAAACTGACCGTATTATTCTAACTAGGCCAGCAGTTACAGTGGACGATGAACAGCATGGATTTTTACCAGGCGATATCAATCAGAAAATGGAACCATGGACTAGACCATTGCTTGATGTTTTACGTGAGTATTACACAGCTACAGAAATCGCCCACATGTTAGAAGAACAGATAGTCGAGATAGCGCCCCTAGCATTTTGTCGAGGTCGAAACTTTAAGAATAGCTGGATAATATTAGATGAAGCACAAAACGCAACTCCAGGTCAACTCAAAATGATTATGACCAGAATCGGCGTCAACAGTAAGATTGTAATTACAGGTGACATTGAACAAGCCGACAGAAAATCAGCCGACAACGGGCTACTAGACTTACAAAATAGGTTGGGGAAGGGGGTGATTCCGGGTCTCAAACAGTGCCACTTTGAATTAAAAGATGTGCAGAGACACAGAATCATCGAACACGTACTGAGGTTGTACGCTAAATAAAAAAGGGGCTTAATGCCCCTTTTTATTCTTGTGAAGCCTCTGCTTCTAGTCTTTCAATAATTGAACTATAAATGGGTTGGTAATATCCATACAATCTATCCCAATCTTTATTCACGCTCAACCTATCAATCACGCACTTTTCAACTACTTTTTCTTTGAAGTCCATAATGACATTGCAAGTAGTAATGTCTCGTTCACGAATCTTTTTACTAACTTCTACTTGTTCGTCAATTTGACCATTTGGTTTTCTAATATATGTTATAAGTAAATATCTCATGTTGTTAACTCTATAAGTGTTGCTGCTAGTGATATTTCTGGGATACCAACTAGGCTTAAGTTTGCCAATCCATTACGAATAGTAATGATACTAGCGTCTTTCTGTTCTTGGGTGTTACCCCACAAAGCTAAGTTATTATACATCCACTTGTACACATCTTCAATACGACTTGGGTACAAACTCAAATATTGCAATAATTGTTGACGACCATCAAGTACTTTACCATTCTTGAATAGTTGTGTTGCTTCAACTAACAATTCATCCTCACTGCTTGTTTGATTTGTGGGCGCTAATAACACACCTGTACTACTATTTACTTGAAGTTGATTTAAACACTTACGTAAGTCTGGATAACTACCACCAACGTATGTATCAAGTACATCTAAATCAAAATCAACGTTTTCGCTTACTAATACAGTTGCGGCTCGTGCTGTAAATTCAGTCTTGTCTGGCTTTGCGATGTGTAGTTTGTGACAACGACTTTCACGCAATGCAGGGATCACACGATGTTCATAGTTACAAGTAAGAATGAATCGTGCAGTCATAGAATATGCTTCCATATCATTACGCAATGCTGCTTGACCTGCAGGACTTAGATAATCAGCCTCGTCTAACAATACGATTTTGAATCTACCAAAAGGCATTGTTTGAACAAACCCATTGATTTTATCTCTAACAGTATCAACACTATTCTCACGACTTGCGTTGATTTCCATTACGTCATATTCATCAATACCCAATTCTTTAATAAGAACTTTAGCAAGTGTTGTTTTACCAGTACCCGGTTCACCGCTCAATAACAAGTGAGGAATCTCACCTTGCTTAATCCAACTCTCTACTTGTTCTTTCTGTCGTTGGTCAACAAATACATAACCATCAATACTGTTCGGGCGATATTTCTCAACCCACATGTTGTTTTTCATCGTTTCAATGCTTCCAAAGTCATAATTTTAGCAAGTTCTGTACCTAAGTCAAGATCACTTGGGATAAGATGTAGTGCCTGATCGTGTGTATCTTTCTTTTCATTGTAGTACATGTATTCCACAATATGTCCACCTGTTGCTGGATAGATTTTAAAATGCATTGGATTTGCATTTAAATTTACACTAGTGTCATCGGGGTTAACCTTTTGACCTGCAGTAGTAAAACGTCTTGAGGGTTTTGGACTTACTAGACCAATACTTATGCCGTTTGCTGCTTTGCGTTGTTCTCTATCAACCGAATCTTCTTCTTCCCGTTTTTGTTGTTGTGCTTGGTGTAAGCCATTAAACATCCAATTAAAAAACCATTTCATGTTATGCCTTATCTGATATTGTTTCATCATCCATCGGTTCATCCGATACAATGAGTATATCATTAGGATCCACTCTACGCAATGTCTTTTTACCCTCTTCGTCTTCAATGTCGATACCACGAGTCCAACGACCATGACTTACCAAAATGTATTGACCTTCTTGCAAATCACCCGTATACTCGGGACCAAACTTGTAAATTTTACACCAACGTGGTCTGATTCCAGAACTCTTGGCATCATCTTTAAGCAAGATTAATCCTGAGCGAGTTCTACGTTCATCAAATTTCATTTCGGTAACTACAATCCAATCTTTAATTGGTTTTAGTTCGTCTTTATTGACCTTATGAGGTTCAAAGGCTAATTTTGTCATTTCTTTTTAGTTTCCTTAACTACTGGTTTGACTGTTTCTTCTTGATCCAATTCTTCAAACATTTGTTGTTCTTCTTTGGATAAATCTGCTTCTAACGGTGGTTGTGCTTGTTGTGTATGTGAAGGATTATATTGTTTAACTGTTCTATTATATGCTCCTGCGACACTAGCATTTCTGTTCTGAATAACTTTATTATTGCTATCTACAACATCACCTCGGGCATTTACTCCCATATTACCCACTGCTCTAACTTGTTCATTCTTTTTTGCAAGAATAGACATGTCTACCATTTTACCTTGTGCTGATCTGTATGCCATACTAACTCCTATTTTAAAAATTCATCTATGCTTAAGTCATAGAATATACTATTTACTCGGTGTATGCCTATCAGATACAATACGTAACTGGCTACACTAGACCCGCGACCTACACCCCAAACGATGTTATTTTTACGCATCGTGTCAACTAGGTACTTACAGTAACAAAGTAATGGGAAAAGTTCACGATCCTGATATAGTAGTAATTCTTCACCTACCCGTTGAAGTTCATAATCTTCTTTACATTGAGCAAGAATCCATGCAGCAATGTCCATGTTCTTGTATTCATCAGGCATATACCAATTGTCTTGGTTTATCTTGTCAAATTCTTCAACAGTGATATCCAAACTATGGTACTTGTTTAGTATTGGTATATTCTCAAGTTCAAGTATTGGGTCAAACTTGATTTCCTTTTCAATCAATGCGTTATTGATTTTGAAATCCGGATCACGAAGGAACGCTAAGAAAATGTCTTCTTCGCTTAATATTTGTCTACCATAGATATCGTTCTTCATTCAGTTATTGTACATGAATGTAAGTTTGAAAGCAATAGTTATTTGTCCAGTTTGTCAAAGTTCACAAATACAACTTCACTTTTGTCTTTTGTTTTGGGCTTGTCGTTCCATTCTAAATCAAACTCTGTCCATTCAAAGTTCTTTTTAGTAATCTTAATGACTTTCTTGTTTTTCAATTTCACATCGGTTAGTATGGGGCTGTTGTCATCCCACCATCCGCCCACCTTGAATGGTCCTATGTTATCTTCTAATGTATGGAAACAAGTTACACCATCACTTAATCTACTAGTGATAGATATGTCAGTGATGACCAATCTACCCTCTGCAATTGCATTAAGTTTCTGCATCAACATGATGCCAATAATTTGGTCATACGGATCTTCTGGTAATGTGCAAACACGCAAATCTGCATCAGTTAGCTTATCAATTGTTTTGGTATCTGTTTCACGTACAAAGATACAGTGCTGTAGGCAATAATCTAAAAAGTATTTGATACGTTCTAGTGCTATGTTTTGTTCTTCAATTGATTCTGTTTCTACATTTAAGTAGGCATCAAATTCATATAGATTTGAATAGAACTCTGAACCAAAGTGTACTCCGGCTAAAAAGTCAAAACTTCGTTGAATCTTAGCTGTCATATTTCATCACTCTTTTCAATTTTAATACGGTCTTTGATGTTTTGTTTTTTATACATTGCATCAAGGCGTTTAGTTGCTTCTGCTTTATATGATTCCAAAGCCATTTGCATTTGACCGGCAAGATGACTATTGCCGGTTCTATAAACATAAGACAAATTTTTGGTAAGCTGAGAGATTTTCTCTTGAACCTCGTCAAGAGAAAGTTCGGATAAATCGCCAATGAAAGGATGTTGCATTGAGATATTTAATTGAGTTTTTAGATACTCAAAATTTTATGTCAAGTTCTCTAGCGTGATACCTTTCCAGATTCTATAGTAAGTTAGTGCGGTATAGTGGGTATTACCATCACCTAATTTAAAATGACCAGTGTCAGTTTCTTTGGCAAAATAACCCGTATTGATGATAGCGTTAGCTGAAACCAAATTAGCATATGTATCTGAATATTGTATCAATGCTGCGTTTGTAGGGTAAGTGTTTGTGCATACATAGAAGTTAGTTCCATCTGTCAGCATATCGCCCTTCACGTCTCCTGGTTGACCAGTGACTGAGTTTGCAGTGACGAATGGGAATCCAACTTCAATGCGGTTAATACTTAGTGTAGTTGCAATACTTCGTGCATCTAGTGTTGAACCACAATCGTCACTATATACTGCAAAGTTCATTTCTCTTGTTCCTGTAGGAATACGTAAGAAATTATTTACATTGGTAGAACTTGTTTGTACTTGAACAACCTTCTCTAATGAGTTGACTGTATCTTTGAAGCCTGCAGTAATGTTTCCTGTGCTTCCATTTAATGTTGTGTTTGGTAATGTGATTACTGTGTTTCCATAATCAAATGAGTTTGTGTCAAATTGGAGTTTTAGTTGAACCTCACCTCGAGTACCTGTAGGCATCCAACTTCCAAAAACAAGTGTTGCATTACCGGTAACTACACCATATTGAACATCACCCTTACTGACATCAATAGTTACGTTTCCTGATAAACTACTACCCAAATCATACATACTTGCTCTAAAACTACGAGTAACACAATTACTGATAGTAGTATTTGCCATATCATTATTCAATGGTACGTTGTTCAGTGCTGATTTAACAATCACTTTGTTTTGCAAGTCAGTGATTTCACTTGCGGCTGTATTTAGGTTGTTAACAATACCATTGAAGTTATCTCTAAAACCCTGAGTACTGTTATTAACTCCTGGGGTAGGGTATGAAGTGTTAATTCCGTTTGTGTTAATGTTGCTTGTCATAATCTTTTTCCGTTAACTATTTATGTAGTAAGATTTGGTATGATAGTTTCTTGAGGGAAAAGAACTGAAATATCATATGCTCCAAATACTTTTGGTTGGGGGAATGCGCTAGGCAAAGAAATCCATGTTGGTGTCTTTAAGCGAGTATTCCAATTGTATGTTCCTGATTTGTCAATATAATACCGGTCAATCTGAAAATCAATTTCATTAAATGTATGTGGCCAGTTTGCAGCAATGTTTGCAGCAATAGCTGATGAATAACCTGGCAATGTGTAGCATAATACCCAAACTGGTATGTAACCCAACGTGTCACCGTTTGGTTGCTGACTGGTCATCCATGCAGGTAATAATGATTGATCTGTATATTGTGACAATACGCTTGTAACTTGCTTACGCATGTTCACTAAACTGTTTGGATATACATTTTGAATAATATGAGGAGTATTGCTTGTATATGCTGAATCTTCACTCGTATTGTCATCACTGTTTGATGTGACCCAATTATTATCATACAACTGAATCAATTTCTTCCACGTAATTTCTTGTGGCACAGATTGTCCGTTTTGATTTGATAAGTCATCAACAACTGGGCAATAGACAACTTCATAGATAATGTTGTCATTGTCATCTTTAGTAATCGCAGTTTGCGGTGAACCTAATACAATTCTTTTTGTATAATGATTTGTAGTCATTGCACTTTCATATGTATCATAGTCAGATGAGTACATACCAAAAAGATGTGCAATACGAACATCAGTTGCTCTACCAAAATTTGTATCTTCTGGTCTATACAAATATTCTGTAGGTATCAATGTTTCGTCTGTCAAAAATGTGTTAAGAATCTTTTTACTAGCAATGTCAGGATATGCTTTTAAGTATACTGTTTCGTATGGATGACCATACTTCTGATATACATTTAATGTAAACGTGCAGTTGACACTATCTAATGGTGCTAATGGATTAAATGCACTGACAGTAAATGTAAATGTTGTAGTAGTACCTACTGGCAATAATGTTGAAGTGGGTTGAAATGGTATTCTTCCAATCAATCTGCCGTTGCTTGACAAAATAACGTTAGGCGGTAGTTTACCATCAACAATGTTATATTGCAACGTGTTGACCGATGATGCTACTACTGTTAATTCAGATATGTCACCATTGTTCAATGTTCCTAAGTTACTAGGTGTAGTCCAAGTAATGTCTCTAGTAACATTGTTATTGATAACCAGTGAATATCGTATTGGTAAGCTACTAATAGAAGGAGTTGATTTTTTAGTTACACTTACTGTAAAGTAAAAAATACTTAGTGTTCCGTATGCAACAGTAGGGGTGCCAGTGACCCATCCTGTTTGTGAATTACCAGACAATCCAGGGGGCATGTTTGAAAATATATATTGAATATCATTACTGTCAAAATCATATCCAATGACTTTGAATGTGTACTTTTCATCCGATACTGCATCAGGTAAACTATTAGTTGTTATGTAATAACTTGTATAAGGATCCACATTTGCATCACTTACTTCTAACGGTGTATTGTTTAAGATTGCAGGAATTCTAGTGTTACTTGAATTACCCAATAGCCAGTTTCTAACATTGATTGACAATACAACTGAATCTCTTCCAGAATCGCTAGTCAATGCTACAGCAAATTTGTACAACGTAGTTGTAGGTGTTGAGTTGTTAATAGTAGGAGGTTTTGGCCATCCCATTATTCTGCCGTCGCTAGTAAGAATCAGTCCCGGAGGCAATGTTCCTGCAGTCAAACTAAAAATAAGATTAGATGCAGATGCAGGATTTACATATTGAATTTGATAATCAACATACTTACTGTCATATGTATTAATAATAGTACTAGGTGGTGTTGTTATTTTCACACCGGTTCTGTCAAATACGTCAATACTAAAAGTTCTGTCACGCAAGTTGTTTAAACTGTCAGTTAAACGAACAGTGAAAGTATAAGTGGTTTGTGCATCGACTGCTTGGGGATATCCACTAATCACACCTGTTTCATTATTCAATGACACACCGTTTGGCAGCTTACCATTTAATAATGTATATGTTAGTACAACTGACATGGTTGAGCCACCATTCAATTGAATGTGTAACAAATCTTGCGCAGGGTATATACCTAACGAACCTGCGTTAGTATTCCAGTATGGTAATGCCATATTATCCTTGTAACAACTGTAGTGCTAGTGCAAAATGTTGTTGTCTATCTTCAATACCAATAGTTCCACCATTGATACGTTTTGTTAATGTAACAAAATCATCACTGTCGCAGTATTGGTTTAGATTGTTATTATCCCAAAACCAACCAGCACTACTTACAGCACCCTCAGGTGTTTCCATGTATGTTACACAGTCGTCAACACTGATACCCAAGTCTTGTGCAAACTTAGTATAGTTAGTACGACCTGTTAATTGAATAAGCCCACGACCACAGAAACGATATCCATCACCTGATTCTTCAGGGCCATTGCCCATACGATTAGCATAAACACGATTAGCAATCTTTTCAGGTTTTTTTGCATATTCTTGTGCTACTCCTGCATCTGGGAAGTATTTGTGAAATATTTTTTGCAGGCCATCTGCTGAATAGTTTAAGTTCTCTTTCACAAAATTAAAACCACCTGATTCGTGTGCTGTTTGCGCTGCAAATGCTGCTGCACGTTTCATGTTGTCATACATGTTGTAGTATTGAGCTACTTCATGCATGGGTGTTGCATATAATTGCAACGTCTGTACTTTTGTCTTTGGACAAAGTTTTTGTAATATCTCTAATGTAATCATTCTTCACCTCTGATTTGTTGTTTAAGTTGTTTAACTTCTTCTCTTAACTCAGCAATAGCAGCAAAAGCTACTGCGCTTAGTTTTTCATAGTCAACTGCAAGTGATCCATCTTCACGTTGACGTACTGCGATTGGAAATACCTTCAATAAGTCTTGGGCAATAACACCAAAATCTTGTTTGCGTACAAAGTATCCATCTTCTCCACCGCGATTACTGATATATTCATCTGTCCAATCAAATGTTTTACCACCAACTGATGTTGCAATATCTAATGCATTGTTAATAGGTTTAATATTTTCTTTAAACTTACTATCTGAGCTATAGAATGCAGTTACGTTATTAGATGCACGAATTTCACCCGTAACACCTGATGCAGCAGTACCTACTCCAAATGATCCAAACTGAACAAGAGAAGAAGTTGCTATTGATTGTGGCAATGACAATGTTACTGCGCCAGTAGATGATGACGCTGTAACTTGATTTGTAGTTCCTGATAGCGAAGTAACCGCAGTAGTTAGGTAGTTGTAGCCTGACAACGCTGTAGTCGTGACATAACCAGCTAAAGTACTTGTCAGTGAAGTTGTATTCACATAATGAAAATTACTTATGTTTGTATATGTTTGATAATTTGAGTCATTGGTAAAATAACTAATATTTGGTGCTGTACCCGTCAAGTTAGCCCAAGCTACTGCGTTAGCAACACTAGCTGTTGCAGCATATGTTGAATTTGCAACTATACCAGTAACGTTGGAACCGTTTACATTAGTAATAGCATAACCATTACCACTATAATTTCCATAGTGATTACCAATAACGCTATTAGCAGTCAAATTACCTGCGCTAGTATTGACAGTAATACCTGTACCAAATGAAGTAATATTCGGTAAACTTGTAATGTTACCTTGTGTAGCGCTGACAACTGAACTTGCAGTTCCAACTGTACCTACAATGCTTGTATTAGGAATGTTGGTTAATGCAGCTCCGTTACCGCTGAACAATGAACCAATCAAAGTAGCACCTGTGATGTTTCCGTTGGCACTAATATTACCACTCATTGTAGCAGAATTAGCGATAACAAAACCTGACGTAGCGTATATGTTACCTGACAAGTTAACATGAACAGAATTTACGTTACCTGAGTTAGCGTAGATATTACCCAATGATGCATAGATATTACCATTACTTGCAGTGATGTTATTATTACTTGAAATACTAGATAAACTATTTAAGTAATTGGCATATACATAACCGCTGTTTGCATAAACGTTTGCATTACTAATCAAATGACTATTTGCAGTAATTGTAGTAGAAGCAATGATGTTACCTAAACTGTTAATTACATTACCAAACACAGTTCCTGTATTAGCATAAACGTTACCAGATGAGTTAACAATTCCACCAAACACTACGCCGGAGTTAGCATAAACGTTACCTGACGTTTTAACATGGTTAGCATTTATGTAACCTGCATTAGCATTGATGTTACCTGAAACTGCATTGAAACTACCTGTATTGGCGTTGATGTTACCAGAGGAAGAATAAATGTTGTTGATAACAATTGCCATATTACTCTGCATATTACCAGAGTTTGCATACAAGTTTCCAGTTAAAGTGTGATCCACACTGAACATTGATCCTGAGTTAGCGTAGACATTACCGGTTGCATACACATGCAATGTACCCAAGTTAGCAACGTTTGCATTACCTTGAATAGTAGCTTTTCCGGTTGTGGTGATGTTACCATTCTGAATGACTGTGTTATTACTACCTGTACCAAATACTGATAGTATCCCTGATGTGTTGACGTTTGATGTGTTAGCGTCAGCTAAACGCAAGAATCCAGTAACACTTACATTTGAACCAGTAAACGAAACATTTCCATTAGCATTAATATTAGCAGTAGTGATACCTGAATTAGCAGTAATGTTTGGAGCCAATAAACCATATGTAATGCCCAAATTTGCCGCAGACAATAACCCAGTGACGTTTGCATTACCCGAAGTAATATTTGCACTAACTATCAACGTATTAGATGAGATACCCGCAGTAGTAGTTAATGAGTTTGCTGAGATTGCATTATTTACAATTAACCCACTTGCAGTAATACCTGCACTAGTTACCAATGAGTTTGCTGAGATTGCATTATTTACAATTAACCCACTTGCAGTAATACCTGCACTAGTTACCAATGAGTTTGCTGAGATTGCATTATTAACTGTTAATCCACTTGTAGTTACTTGTCCATTTGATGTTAAACTGCTAGTAGAAATTGCATTATTAACAACTAATCCGTTTGCAGTGACAGATCCAGATGCGCTAAAACTGTTTGCATTGATTGCATTATTAACAACTAATCCGTTTGCAGTGATAGAGCCAGATGCGCTAAAACTGTTTGCATTGATTGCATTGTTAACAGTAAGGATGTTTGCAGTGACAGATCCAGATGCGCTAAAACTGTTTGCATTGATTGCATTATTAACAGTAAGGATGTTTGTGGTGATTGTTCCATTTGCAGTCAAACTAGTTGCTGCAATTGAAGTGTTTACTGTCATTTGATTGGCAGTAATTAAAGTATTTGATGTGATGTTGTTAGCAGTTATACCAGAACTAGAAGTAATTGTACCGGTTGACAATGAACCTGATGTAATTGCTGCATTGACAACTAATGTACTTGAAGTAATACTTTGGCTAGTAATCAATCCACCATCTAAGTTAGCAAGTCCTGTTACTTGTAATACCCCATTTGCAATCAATGACTTACCCGAAATATTTCCACCAATAGTAGCATCACTTGTTGTTGTAAGTATACCGGATGATATAATACCGTTACCTGTAATTGTTTGTGTGGCTGAAATAATCCCCAACGCAATTACGTTGTTACTTTGAACATTACCCGAATTAGCGTAAATTGAATTGTTTGATGTTAGTGAGCCACCAATTGTTGCACTTGAATTAACACTCAATGCGCCACTTGAAACTAAGTTGGCACCTGATACGTCACCAACAATTGACAACAAACCAGTAGTTGTATTATAGGTAACACCTGAAGCAGCAGCAGTATTACCACCACTGTTGAACAACAATTGAGAATCGGTACCGGGAGCTTGTGTATTTCCACCAGGAGGAACAACAACGTTACCTGTAATAGTACCTGCTGAGATTGAAACAACATTCAATGCAGTAGCACTTAAATTAGCAGTAGCCAAATTACCAGTAACAGTCATATCACCGGTTGCTAAGTTACCTGCAACAGTTAGATTATTTAATGTACCAACACTCGTAATGCTTGGTTGACTGCTTGATGTTAGTGTGCCGGCAACGTAAGTCGCAGAAACACTACCTGCATTCAAGTTACCATTAACAGTAATATTACTTGAAGTGACAACACCATTTGCATCAGTAGAAATTGTTTGAGTACCAATAGTAAGAGTATTACCACTTAAATATAAGTCTCGCCATCTGTGGGCAGGTGATCCCAAATCATATGTTACGTTTGCATATGGTAACAAAGAACTACCAACAAAGTTAGCAACAGACAAGTTAGATACTGCAACATTACCTGAAAAATTAGCATTAACAGTTGAGATTGTGTTTGCTAGACCTAATGTGAAAGGTGTAGCATATGAATAGATAGTAGCTGTGTTACTATTTGCTACTCCAACACCAACTTGTAAGCTAGTAGAAGTTTGTATAGTAATGTTAGGAATATTTGCTGAGATAGTAACGTTACCAGAAATCAAGTTACCCCTTGAAGATAAACCAGTTCCTGCAGTGATGGAAGCTACCCCTGTAACTAGGTTAGCTGAGTATAATTCGTTGAAGTTATTTTGTACTTTTTGAAAGGCTGATCTAATGGGATCCGCATTTGGATCGTTTGGAAATGAGCCTAAATCTATATTTTGCTGACTCATCCTATTACCCCGTGTTTTAATAATTTACAATTATTCATATGATACCTTTTCATATTTGTTATTCATTGAGTATTTATCGTACTTATTAAGTTGACTGTCCAAAAAAATAGCCCACCTAAGTGAGCTATTTAAAATGCGGAGTTTTTATTATTAGATTCCGCTTAACTTTTTCCATTCGTTAATCATTTGCTTAGATTCTGTTACACGAACTGGGTTACCCATAGCTTGTGATGTTTTCATCTTGTGCAAGTCATTGCCAACAGACAACAAAGCCTTTAACTTCATTAGTTCGGTATCAGCAGAAGCGTCACCACCGGCATCATTTGCCCATTCAGTAACTTGTTCTTCTTCGCCATGATCGCATTCGCATTCCATCATACCACACTCGTCACACATTTCTTCGTTTTCTTCGATAGAACTTGTGTCTTTGTACTCTTTGTCACCTAACTTGAATTCTTCACCTTTTGGAGTGTCTTTCAATTTACCAGTGAAAGCGTTACCTTCATCAGTTTGTTCTTCTTCGTCATCTGACTCTTCACCTGAATCTTGTTCTTCGTCATCAGATTCTTCATCATCTGCACTAGCTGGTTCTAATGTACCTGCCTCTGAACTTTCTTCGTCTTGGTAATCTTCGCTGTTTTGAGCTTGTGGTTGTTCTCCACCAATGCCAGACATTTTCTTAATCAATGCTAACATGTCATCACCGTCACCAACGACTTCTGGACTCATTTCTGGTTCTGTACCTGTACCGTCAGCTTCTTCTTCGCCGCCTTGTGCTACACCGTAACCAATTTCTGGTTTTTCGTTACCGCCAAAAACACCTACACCAGCACTACGTAGTACTGACAATAGTTGTTCTGCGTCTGCATCAGTTGCATTGATGCTTACACTATCAGGAGCACCTTGTTGACCAGTGCTTGTTGATACTGTAATACCTTCATTTAACAAGCTAGACAATTGTTTTTCCCAGCTTTCCATTTGAATATCTTTCATATCTGTACCTTCTTTAAATAAACTTGGCTTTTTCAAGCTAGAAATAAAATTGTATGCTCTATCTGTTGCAGCATTAATTGGATCTACACTCCATTGTGTAGGTTCTTGTTTAGCAGGAACTTGAACCATTTTGCTTGGTTTAACTTCTGGTGCTTTTTGTGCAAAATCTTCAGTTGCACCTTCATCCAAACTTGGATTTGATTGATAGTGCTCGTATGAACTAGCAACATCACTTAAAAAATCTTCATTGTAGCTTAACATATTGTGTGCTGATTTTGGGGTCATACCAATAGCAACTAGTTCATGGTACACAGCACTTGCAAAGTCATCAGAACTAGTGTTCAAGCCTGGCTTCTCACGTGCTAATACCTTAGCTACTGTTTCATATGTGTAATCTGAATCTTCGTGTATACGACTTTCAGCTACTTTCTTTTTAGACTTTTTATCATTTACGGCTTTCTTGAAACTTTCTTTCTTGTTACCGTCTTTGTCCATGTCTAAGAAGTCTGGCTTAGCTGCTTCATCTACTGCAACTTTTGTTGTGTTTAAGTGTGCATCAATTCCAGACGTGCTGTTGAGTTTCCATTTAGCTGCTGCCTTTTTAGCTGCATCATAGCTAGTGGTAGCAGTTACTTCACATTTACCTTTTTTAGCATGTACACATGTGTATGATTTTTCTTCAGCAGATTCTTCAAGTTTACCTTGTTTCATTAACTTAGCACGAACTGCACCTGCTACACGTTCGCCGGCAGCTTTTGAACCGTATTCTTTAGCGGCTGACTTAGCAATCTTAGCAAAGTTCTTGCCTGGCTTACCTTCGTCTTTGCTTTCATTAACGCTATTGCCTGAACTCTTTTCCATTTGTCTAACTAGATTAGATAATTGGTCAACTTGAGCACTTGTACCTTTAGCAAGTAATGTATTGATTTGTCCGGCTAAACTCAAATCAATGCCTTTTTCTTGTGGTGTTAGTTTAGCACCGGGGTTAGTTGCTGTCTTAGTTGCAGTATCTGCGGCTTGTGTTTTATTTTGAATCTTGATTCCTGCATTTGCTAACTTATTGATAGCATTCATAGAATTAGACTTCATTTTTTGGTCAGCATTTGCTTGTTGTTGACCCTGTTGTGTGCCATCTGTAGGAACAATGTCTTCCTTTACTGATTCAAACTTTTTCTGTTGTTCGGTAGATTCAATGTATTCTTTTAGTGAATGCTTTTTAGAAACTGTACCAACTGATTTGCTTGGTTTAGCACCCCCACCAAATACATTACCTAGTGATTTGGTATCGTATGATTTAACTTCACCTGAATCGTCAGCGCCCTTCTTAGGACGACCGCGTCCCTTTTTAGGAGCGTCAGCACTCTTTGTTGTACCTTCTTCACCAGCATCATAGCTAGTACCATAGTCACCTTTATGGACTCGTCCAGTCTTTGTATCTTTTGTTTCAGCTTCACTCAATGTATTGAATGACTGTAATAGGCTTTTAAAATCCATTATTTTGATCCTTTTCTATTTTGCGTTTGTTGTAATACTACTAACGCTTGTTCAATTCTGTCTAATTGTTTACCCATGTCATTCATCTTTGTTTCTGCATTTTCTGCTTTAACTTGAATAACTGTTGTCTTTGTATTTAAGTCATTGATATTAGTATTCATTGACAGGTAACCTGTACCACCGATGCCACATGCACCGACTACTATCCATGATAATTGACTAGTAGTAAAGTCCACCATTATCCTGCCTTTTTAGAACCAGTAGCTGGTCGTTGAGGGCGAGTAATTTTACTCATTGGGCTAGAAGTATTAATACCTTCTTTACTCTTGTTTGGTTGAGTAGGAGTTTCTTTAGCCGCATAAGGAATAGCAACGCTTGGCTTTTTAGGAAGTACACGATCAAGATATTGATTTGCATACTCCTTGCTTGCTTCTTTGCCATTGTCTTCTAATGTTTCAGTATTCAATAATGCTTGCTTATCTTCTGCATCCATTTGATTTGCATACTTATCAGCTTCACTATTAATTGAATCTTCATAATCAGTAGTTAATACACGAACTTTGTTGATGTTGTATCCTAATTGTTGAGCAACTTGTTGAATCATTGGCTCAGTGGCTGGGTATTTAAATTCAGCTTTGATAATCGTGATTGACTCGTTCTCTAGGTCAGGAAAACCATATGGGGCTTTCTGAATAGGTGTAGTTTTTGGTTCTTCAATTTTGACTGGGTCAAATTTGGTTAGATTGTACTTGAACAAATCCATAAAGTTCTTATCAACCTCACCGGCGATTTTGATAGTATAACGATATGTTCTTGCACTTTCCATTAGATAATGACGTAGGCTTTTCATTTTTAAATTCCTGTATTAATTATTTATCACTGTTCCGATTTTTTGTTTGCCAAGATACTTCTTAGTAGTTCATTACGGTCTACTAAGCTGCCCTCACCTAACGGAATATTTTGTATTTCTTCTGATTTTGAAGCAACTTTTTGATCTAATACTGCTTTCTTCATTTGTAAGTCTAGCATCTTAAGTTTCTTGTTGATTTTTGCGGTCTTAGCTGTGATAGCATGACCTAACATACTACTTGCACTATTAAATATTTCACTTGCAAAACGACTGTCAACTTGCATTCCTAAATCCATCAAATCTTTGTAACTATCTGTTGCTAATTGAGCAAGCGTATCCATTTCGGTATCGCTGGCTTCTAGTCCACGAACTTGCGGTAATGCGTTTTCAATCTTTTCTAGTGTTGAAAGTGCTTCCTGTGTGACTTCTTCAACTTGAGCTTGTTCAATAATATCTTCATTGACATTATCATCAGAAGGGGGTAGGTCAAAAAGTTCACTTAATTTCTTGGTCATTCTACTATCCTATAATAGTAGTATTTATTCGGTTTCTATTTTCCAAAATGTAATTTACTCTGTCCCAAGAGATACTTAGTTTTAGTAATTATCTTTTTTTCTTATAATCCGCTTTGCCGCTGTAAAATAAATCGGATTCCGTGATGACTCTAAAAGTAAGTCCTGCTTGCTTGCACCATGCCATTGCTGCTGCCCACTTTGCGTGGTTGACTGCTACTACAGCACGGTCTCTAGCACTAACAACCTTACTTTCAATCAAACTTTGTTTCTTTGGTTTGATTTCTACCATTTCAGCAATTTGCTTGCCAAACTTGTTTTGATAGATTACAATAAAGTCAGGGATATAATTTGACATTTTTCCTGTCAATGGATTGCGATATGGGACTGATACTGATTCACTGGCCCACTGTAACACACTGTCATTTTTATCACAGAATTGCATGAATGTAAATTCCCAACCGCTGCGATACTTAGGCTTGTTCTTGCCTATATACTTTTGAGGATTAGTGGGTGTAAATTGACCCTGTGCATACTTGGCCATTATAAAACTATGTTGCGTTGAACGTTTTTATTTGGCTGTGGTATGGTGCTTACTCCATACAAACTAGTTTTACTTTTTAAACTATTGAGATAGAATGCGAGTAAGGTATTAACTTCTAACTTAGTTTTGCCTACCAAATAATTTAAGATATCAATTGGGTTTTCACCTGAGAATGTTGCGATACGAAATATTAACAGTGTGAAATTGTCTGCTGTATCCCCGTGCCCAGTCATTTCGTAAAAGAATGAATGTACAATATCATATTTGTTTGCATCTACAACCAAATCAAAGTTGTAGAAATTATCGAGCAAACGAACAGTAGAATCTAGTTGTGTTCTTGGAGCGTCAATGATGTTAGCCATATGTTACCTTTACAGCTATTTATTATCTATTTGTTGCATTGCTAATAGCGTCAGTTACTGGTTTAGCAGCGGCATTGACATTTCCAACAGTGTTTTTAACAATTGACGCATCCGCTGTTGGGAACTGGAATATATTGTTTCTATTAGAATTTTCAGCTAAGTTACCCGTGACAATACTTGAAGCGATCCCCAATGCTTCGCCTTTAGCAATGTTTAGGATGTTCTGAGGATTCTTAAACGTATTTACTGCAAGACCGGTTTTCTGTATTGCTCCTATAATGTTACCATTAGAAATATCTTCCATGATACCACCGGCAGCAGATACCAAACCACCTTGACCCAAGATAGTTGCATTAGAACCTGGACGAGCGATTGGACTTAATGTAGTGTCGTAATGTGCGTCTTCACCGAATCCCGGTACCCATTTGCTTGGGTTTCTGCCATCAACTGCACCTTCGTAATACTTGACAGTTTCGTAGTTCAATGTCATAGTATTTTCCATGATGCCACCGCCCTCACTGTAATTGTAAGTATCATGTGTGAAACTTTCAATCATTGGATTAATGATTTGATACATTGAGAAGTTATGTTGATTAAAACCATAAATTTTAATAGAATTAAAAAATGGTATCTTGTTTGGAGTACCAGCTAATGATTCCCCTATATAACCCCAATCAGCATCACCTGTGATGTTTGAATTATATAAGTTACGAGAATTCAGATTATATTTTTGCTGCGATGTACTACCATAAGAGTTAGAAGTAGGTACATTACCTACTTGCGTTGGGTCTTTATAATAGTATGAGTAATAAGCAAACCACAATTTGCGTATAAAGTTTGCGTTGTCATCGTGAAACGTAATGTTGATAGGATCATATTTGATCTTAGTCTGAACAATACGTTTACGATTATATTGATTAAGTACCGCTAAATCGAATGTGTACTTTGGCAATTGAACTGTCTTTACAGCTAATCCAAAGTTCCCTTCAGAAGGGAAGTTAATTAACGCATTTTTAATGTCTTGGTTGATTTCAAAATAAACATGAAATAAAAACTTAAACTTAGGTGAGTAAGCATAGCTATTAGTCCTGAATGTTTTACTTGCGTGATGAAAGTCACGCAAGTATTCATTACCAAAAAATGCCTTGCCCGTATCAGTTAATAAGTTCTCAATGAATCCAGACATTAATAACTTTCTTAATTAAGAACCAATACCAGTTACTGATGCACCACCGAAAGCACGACCAATATTTGTACCAAGACCAGAACCAAGTGGAGATTGAACTGCGTTATCAAAACGAATACTCAATTGAATTGTAGCTGGGTCGCTTGTTTTATAATCCATGTTATTGTAGTTTGCAGTTTTGATGAAGCATCCATACAATTCCCATGTTTCTAACACGTTTGGTGTCAATGTACCGTTACCACCATCAAGTACTTCGTAGTTGATTTGGAACTTGTAATCTTGACCTGTAGCAGCACTGGCTTGTTCAACAAAGTCCATTTGTTTCTGTAATTGTTGACCAACTAGTTTAGATACGTTACCTTGAGCATCATCACGCAAGTTAATTTGCGTTTCTTGCCATGAATGTTTACCAGCAAGATATACTTTGCTGTTATAAACATCTAATGTAACTTCATCAAACTGAACTTGTGGGCGTTGAATGTCCATAACCTGTTTAGTCAATTCTGTTGTTGATCCACCTGTACCAAAGTTTAAGAACAATGCTCTGAAACGGAATTGTAACTTAGGCATCAATAGACCTTGGTTGTTGCTAGACGCATCTGATGCAACGGTCATATTGAACAGTGATTGTGAGGCTGTTGCCATATTTTATTCTCCTATAATATATTTATCTTAAGTAATCCCCCGTTTCCGAGGGACTGTTATTATGCAGTTGCTAATGCAGCAATTCCACCTGTATTCACAATTCTCACTGGAATATAGATAAACTCAGCAGCTTTCACTGGCTCAATCGCAACATCAATCCAAAGTTCATTTGCATCAATTCTTGCTGGTGTGTTGTTTGTTTCATCACAAACAACAATATAGTCATATAGACCACGTTTGCCAACTAAGTCAACAAACAATGATTGTACAACCCCTGCGATTTGACTACGAGTTAGTGCATCGTTTGGTTCAAATACGAACGGACGAGTTGCAGTTTGTAGTTTATAACGAATATAAGCTACTAAACGACCAACGTTTGTACGATCTAATGATGTGTTTGACTCATAACTAGACTTGTTACCGTAGTTCAACAATCCAACACCACTGAAGTATGCCAATGGGTTGATTTGGTTAGTGTACAACGCATCACGAACTGTTTGACGGTTCTTGATAGAGATGAACTCCCCTGTTGCAGCATCAATATATCCAATTGCTGTTGCATTAGTGATTGTACCACGGCGTGTGCCAGCAGCAGCCAACCAAGGATATGATACAGCATCATTCTGTAAGAATGTACGCAACATCATATGACTTGCTGGAACTACAACACTTGCACCGGTCAAGTCTGTTGTTAAACCACTTGGATAGAAGATACCCATATATTCGTCACGTGTAACTAAACCATCTTCGCCAGTTGAACCAACTGTCATAGCATTAGTTGCCCAATTTGTAATTGCTGTTTCATCATCAGCTAAACGCATTGGTGTATCACCTAAGATATAAGCTGTGTTGTTACGGTCATTATTCAATGTAACCATGTCTGGTTGCAATTCAGGATACCCTGGGCAAGCAATCAAGTTGAAGAATGTATCTTCTTCACGAATACTCATATTAGTACCAATCGCTGTTTTCAATGCTTCTACGACCATTACACGTTGTGCCTTACGACCCATGTATGCTGAACCGTCAGTTTTCAATCCACTTGCTGAAACCCATGTGTATGTGTATTGCGGTAGATTTCCAATCGTTGCCGGTGCACCTGAATTGAATGCTCCTGCACTTGTAAAGTTACCTGGTGTGAAATAGTTGGCAACAAATTTCTTAACATTATATCCTGAACGGCGTGTGTTAAACAACAACATACCTTGTGGATACAATGTAGCATCAGGAGCATCTAGGTCTAAGTAGTCACTTGACCATAGTGATGCAATTGATGAATATGGATCGCTGATAGGATCAACACTTCCATCTACTGCCCAACGAGCATCTGCAAACAAGATACCACTGTGACTTGTTTGGTCTGTGGTGTCAATTAGTACCCATTGTGGAGTACCATCAACGATTTGCCAACGACTAATCATTGGATAGTTTTCTAAATCACTAGAATCTAACCATAGATCACCTGGAACTAAGTTGCTGCCATCAAGTTGTGTTGTAGGAGCATTAGTTGCAACGATAACGCCTGTTGAGTTAGTTTGACCAACAGAACCGCTATTCGCTGGATGACCGTTATTGTCAAATGCTACGTTACCATAACCTTTCCATACACCGTGTTTGTTAACCATGATATCAACTTGACTTGCAGTTGAGTAGAACCATGTTGTTCCGTCTGTTGGTGCAGTTGCAGGAGCGCCTAGGCTAGCTGTATAATACAACTCATTCCAGTTACTCAATCTTGTAGCATAGTTAGCTTTAGGCATACCTGAATGATAAGCAACTGATGTAATTACACCACCACTTACTGTTTGTACGCTTAATACTAAATTGTTTACTGTATCAACGCCTGCTAGTTCAGAACCAACGAATGTTAACAAGTCACCAACAGCATAGTTATGACCACCTGAAGTTAGGTTGAATGTATAGTATCCAACTTTGTTTGTAATGCTGAATGTTGCACCACTACCTGCCCCGTTAGTTGTATGTGTAGCTGTTGTAGTAGTAAATGTGATTGGGTGAGGGATTGCGTTTGTTCCATTAGTGAAACCTAATTGAGAAATCAATCCGTTAGAAATACCAGAAGTACCTAAATCACTAAGAAGAATATCACCACCCAATGTGTGAGTTAAAATAATTTCACCTGCAGCACCAATAGAAGCTGTTGTATTTGGAATATTTGTAGCTTGCCATGCAGTTACAAAAGTTTCTGCATCACCGTGGAATGTGAAGCTATATTGTGTGCTGAATGTGCTTACACCTGGTGTAGTTACTGCTACGTTTAATGTTTTTCCTGGAGAAGAAACACTTACGTTTGTAGCTGTACCAATTGCAACAGTTGCGCCTGTATTACCTCTTACATAGTAAGCGATACCTGCAGGACCATATGTTTGGTTACCAGTAACTTGCACAACTGTTCCTGTTGGAATAGATTGACCACCTGATGTATCTAATCCCGGTAATACAGTATCTAATGTATCAAATGTGTTTACTGCAACACTTGCAAATGCTTCATTTGTTGCACTGTATTGCGATAGAACAGTGTTTAGACCTGAACCAGTAGCACTTGTTTTTACCCATACAGAACCAGTTGGGTGAGGTGCAGCTTGACTATTTGTCCATAGAGGCATACCTGAACTTGGAGCAAATACTGCGTCAGCAGCATAGTATGTTTGACCTGAAGTAATTCCCAAATCTGTCAATGGTGTATTTGATGTATTAGCCAAAGTCAATGAACTGTTAGTACGTACTGATGATACGCTGATAACTAGTCTGCTTGAAGAATCAACACGCGCGGTTAAATCACCAATTCCCAAATTATTAATAGCACTAGCGACAGTATAAACTGTATCACCATTGCTGATAGAAATTGTGCGTGAGAACAAGTTGTTAATGTTAATGCTGAATGCACCTGAGCTTAGTGAAGGATTGCTTGCAGCTCCTACGATTGTTGGGATACCAGATTTCCATCCTTGTGATCCTAAAATTTCCCAAGTGTTTAGATATGTTTTGTAGAAATATGTACCTGTGTTATTTGACAAACCATTTGAAATTTGATCAGGTAAAACTGCATAAGAACCAATTGAACCTACCGAATCTTTAGGATATCCTGAGTTTGTATCAATATATGCTGTGTCAGTGATAACGATAGGGTTGATACTATTGAAGACACCAGAAGTTGCATTGAATTCAAAAATTCCCCATGTACTTGATGTCGTGTTCAACCAATATGTTCCACCTACAGGCTGACCGACTGGACGATTTAATGTACCCACTAATGATCCTAGATCAACGTCTGCACGTAAGATATAGCAACTATTTGTTACGCCCATTAATGACCATGCTGCCAATAAACCATATTCATTTAACTCATACCCTTGAATAGGAGTACCGTTAGAAGTTTTATAGAAGAATGGACTACCAAACAATGTAAGAATGTCTTTTTGACTTGTAACTTGATATAGTTTGTTAGCGTTTGCTTTGATTGTTCCTGCAGCTACAGCACCAGTTGTGCTTGTTGCATTTGCTTTATTCTGTGCAGTTGCTACAACTAATAGCGGAACTGAACTTGAGGCTGCTGGTAAATATTGACTTTGATCCTTAATACTTACCTCAATGCCCGGTGATGATAATGCCATGTTAATTTCCTTTATGTTATGATTATGAGGGTTAACGCCCTAGTACGTATAGATATTTAGCGAAATTTTATAAAAAGACCCAATTAGCGTGCCTTTAAAGGTCTTCTGCATAAATATCACATGAGACCAATATGCAAGACTTGCAACAAGAACCTATGTGCGATTAATTATATCCGTAAGGAAAAAACGTACTATCGCAGTACGTGTGATGAATGCGGTCGTAAAAAGAATAAACTTAAACCAAGAAAGCCAAATTGGCAAAGTGGTACATACAAGAAAAAAGCCACATGTGACTTATGTGGCTTTAAGGGGTTGTTCACTAGTCAACTAACAGTGTTTCATATTGACGGGAACTTAGAGAACATTAACATGACTAATTTAAGAACTATCTGCCTAAACTGCATAGAGGTAGTGAAACGTAAAGAGGTTACGTGGCGTCGTGGTGATCTAACAGTTGACTAATACGATTGTGCAATTCATCAATCGTTCCATTGTTGTCTAGGTAATAATCATACTTTAATCCAACACTAGAATACTCACTAGCATGTACTTTTAGTTTGTCTAGTTTAGCTTTGCTCAGTGCCCACATGGGATTACCGTTTGGTCCCTTGTTATATTCAACTGCTGCACTATACCATTCAGGATCGTCTCCCCTAGATACTCGTACTGTGATGCCACCTGCATCTTTGATAGCTTTAATCTCGTTAGCAAAACGACAGTCGGTGATGACAATATCATCCTTTGCTTGGCGTAGTTTATTCTCTACGCTTGCTACCCAAATATCATCGTGAAAGCCTTGACGACAGACTTCTGTGCCCCAATATTGTAGTATCCAACGAGGTGTGATATCTTTACCTAGTCGTTCACTCCACCAAGGGTCTACTTGTTCACGCCATTGACGACTGCTTTTTGTCGTACCCTCTAGTAATTCTCTGTCCCAACCAAAGATTGCTGCTACTGCATCTTTGAGACTGGCTGCAAAACTAATGCGCTTAAACTTATGATGTGTGCAAAGATAGTCTGCAATCGTATCTTTACCATTTCCAATCAACCCGGTAACACCTATAATCATATAAAAAACCCTCGTAATACTTATTATATTACAAGGCTGTGACAATAAAAAGTGTTTAGGTTATTTACGATGTAGTTCGTACTGAATATCCATACCAGTATCCATACGATGTGATGAGTATCCAATTGAGGAAGCATAGCGTTGCACCATTCTGTCATACAACTTAGCACGACTTTCTGGGTTCTGACCTTTTTCTACTTCCTTACTTGCTGTAAAGTGTAGTTGGTCGGGGTGAACTTTGTCAACAAACTGTTTTATAGCTTCCAATACAGTAGCGAATATACGTTGAGCATCACCATCACCAGTAACACCTATACTGTTGTTACGCCAGAACTCGACTTGGTACCTGTCAGGATAATCATGGTCTCTAGTGAATCCAATTTCTAATCGCAATCTAGGCGCAAGAGCATCCCAATCACCGTACTCACCTTCTTCCCATTTGAAGTTATATGGGTTAGTAAATGCTTCGGTAATACCTTGCGTTACAAATTGGACATTCAATTTAGCATTTGCCCATAAAGGATTCTTAGGATCCATTCTTTGTTGTAGCAACCATATAGCAGATACTCTATGTGCCCCATCTTCAAACTTACCGTCCAACACTATTATAGGTGGCAACTTTGATAAACTCTCAGGATGTTCTTTTAGGTAAGTAGCGTATTCTATTACCTTCTTAGTAACACCCCAACTGTAATCTTTAGCGTCCCAATCATCAACTACATTGTTGTAGTAGGGCAAGCCTGGTACTGACGAGATTAATTGCTTTACAGTCATTTGGCGAGTTTCTATCTTTGCGTCAGGTCCAAATTGCTTTGGCGCTCCTGAACTTGGTCCAGGTTTAGGTACATCTTCCCAAACTTTTTTATCTTGCCAAAGACCTTGACCGGCTTGACTTTGTGCATGACTACGAACAATAATTATACCACGCTTTTTAGCAATATTCTTAGCCAAGTTATACATAGATGTAGCAATACCTTTACGCTGATAGTTGTCATCTACTTCAACATCAACTGCATACCATTGTGTTTCATCATCTTCTGTAGGTTCAAAGATTACATGCCCTACTTCTTTGTCACTCAAATACGCACGAACAATAATACCTTCGCCAGTCCAACCTTCATACGGTTCGGGTTCTAGTTTTAGATTATTTTCCTCAAACTCTTTCAGAGGTTCAAATTGCTTTGGCGCTTTTGAACCGAAGACATCTTCCCAAACATTACCTTCTTCACCGCGGTTTTTGTCCCAAAAGTGTTTACCATCATCTGTCTGATCGGGACTACGATGTATTTCATATCCTTTAGATTTAAGGTAATCATACATTACCTTTGCAATGCCCTGACCTCTGTAACGGTCGTCAACTTGTAAATCTTGCGGGTCTAGTTCACTACCGTCACCTATGTTCATTCTAACATGACCTAGTACTTTGTTACCCCAGTCGTCAAGAGCCTGTAGAATCAACTCATGGTTGTCTACTTTAAGTTTCATATTGATACCCTCAAACTCTTCCAAAGGATATTGTTTATATTCAACAATGAACTCACTTGCTCTCATATTATCCAATGACCCATGTTAGTGGTTGTGAATAGTCAACATAGCGTTTCAAATCTTCTAACAGTTGATTTTGTTGTGCTAGACCTTCAGCTTTTAATGCGGTACCATTCAATGTGGATCCCCCACCAGGGCCTGCAATAGTTCCAAATTTTTCACGTGCTTCACCGATAATCATTTTGATAGTTGATAATGTAAAGTCACCCAACCAAACACCTGCACCCGGATCTTGTAATAGTTCAGCTTCAGGGCGTTGTATGTCAGCCCAAACAAGAATCTGTTCCCCCGATCCCTTTGTATCTCTAACTAAACGAATCTGTTTAGTAACAGGGTTAAAGGTATAAATCATATAACCACCAAACATACGTGCGGCTAATTCAATATATCCTGCATAGAAATCGTATGTAGCTAATCCACCTGAGTAGTTATAATTCAATAGGTATGTGTTTAAGATAGCACTGGAGAATGGGTCAAAGCTACTAGAACTAGGGCCAGTTTCTAACCCAATCGTTCTGCGGAAAACTTGACGGACATTAATAAATTCTTGTGGTAGGGTATATGTATCAACATGCTCCGCTAGGCTCATTAATGTGTATGATTCCATAGTAGCATTTTGCGCTCTTTGACGATAAATTTTAATGGCATATTGATATGCTGCTTCAAAATGCTCTGGATCTGCTTCAATATCAACTATACCTTCACCCATACGATATCGTAAGTTTTGAAATAATTGATCTTTTAATTCTTGTAGGTTCATTATACTCTCCGGATACATTATTTATCGGAAATTCTATGAGTTTATTTGTATCGGAGTTGTGTTATATATTCTTAGGCAATGGCGAGTAGATATAAACCTACCACACCAAAACATTCTTGAGGAACTTAGGCGACGATGAATTCAAATATTACAGTGGAGGATTGTCTATGTCTCACTAACCCGTAAAGGGAATTTGCTGCATTCGCTGTTATGATAACACATGATTCATCGGGAAGTGTTATCCAGCCCAAAAGTATCTATCGCAATTACTATCTTTTGGCATTCTTAAAGTGTATTACTACATCACAACCGTTAAGATATAGGAAACGTTACTTGCAGTGGCAAGGCGTTTAGGCATCCAAATGGGTAGTCCTATAAATTAGATGTTAGTCGTCATCACTCTACCGTCACTGTGGTTAGGACGGGTTATAGCCATATTTCAAGGTACTGGGACACCTATAAACTAATAATAAACGGGCACTGTGGCCCGTTTTAATTAAATATCACCCTGTTGACGATTTTCAGAATAGTGAACATCAAAAGTGCCACCTGGATAGCGACTTTCTAGTTTCTTAACATTCTCTGCAATAACTTCGTTAGGGTCAAGATTCAATGCACGGCATGCATTGATCCAGTACCACATCACATCTCCTAACTCCCTAATCATATGAAATACTGCTGCGTCATCGAGCGGCTTACCCTGAAAAATGATTTTCTTGGGCACTTCAATGAACTCGCCACTTTCTGCGGCAAGACCCATACATGCAGTGATAAGCAACGGGACATTGATATCAGGTCCATGACCCTCGTTTTCAACATAGTTACCATCTAGGTAATCTAAGCGATTCATAAATGTTGTTAAGTCATTACTAGCCTGACTAGTAACTGCCTCAACGAACCCCTGATATTTTGTTAAATCAACTTGATTTGTCATTTGAAATTTCTCTCCATAAAAATTGTAAACATTTCTTTCGCACCTTCTGTACCCATATGTTGAGTAAATAAATCGCAAGCAGTGACCATCATAGAACTAGCCATCATTAATTGGTCTTTATAGTCATCACACATCATAAGTTGTTGCTCAATTGGCTTCATCAACTCATCCATTCTTGCTAATTTTTCTTCCTGTGATCTAGGATCAATCATTCTTCAACTCCAAAATGTTCTTTTACAAATTTGCCAATACTTTGCCATTTTTCTCTAGTAGCATCAGCATTATCGGCAACCTCAGCACATTCACGAATCAATAACTCAGCGAACTTTTCAATTTCATTCATACAAATCAACCCAATGCCAACACCGTAAGGTTTGGTCTCAGTCAGCAATTCTCGAATTCGGTTGTTCATCTATATGTCTTTCTCAAAACTTTAACACTATACTGATTGCAACAACTACAGGTCCTAGTTTGCAAGTCAACATTGTATGCGCCCTCAATACGATTCATGGGCTTACTCCACTGAGTCCACCTATGTACACCTAAGTAGCACCACACACTTTTAATAAGTAGTGGTTCTTCCTTTAGTGTCCTAAAAGTGTTTTCAGCTTCGTTCATTATTACACCTTGTCAATCAAAAGCATCGCAGGATTAGCATATTCTCGTTGAATCGGCCATTAGGAGTCGCACTGACTGCTTTAATGTCTTTGAAATACTTTCTTGCGGCAGGCTTAGAACCCATGATTTCCTTAATTTGCTCACCTGGCTTTCTAAGAGTTTTGATTTCGGAAATATTTGTGTCAAAACCAAGTAAAGCGTTGCCTTTGACCGTGAAACTCTTTGAGTATTCATCGGCGATATAGTGGTGAAGTTTACGCTTTGCTGTGTCGTAAACCCATGCTTCACTAGCTCCGTGTAATTTAGTAGGGTGTACTGATACGAGGTCAAGTTTATTGACTGCATCTTTGAATTCCTTTAAGTATTTAAGTTTAGCAACAATCTTCTCAACAGGAACTGCTTTGCGTTTGCGCGGAGCCTTGCTTGCTTTCTTAATTGAGATATAACTGTTCAAGTCACCAATGACATTCTCAATGAATTTAAGAATGTTACGCAACTGAATTTTACCTAGATTACCATAGGATTCTTTGAGTTCACGGTCGTCAGTTTCAGACAACATTTCAAACTCTTCCTTTTTCGCTTTCCAGATTTCTAAGATAATTGGGATATGCTGTGACATGACATTGTATTTTGCAACAACATCAACTGTTTTCATTGAGGTCTTGCCGTCAACGTAAAACTCGTCAAACATACCCTCAAGTTCACCTGCTGCCTCACGTGCTTTTTCTCGCATGATTTCTTGCACATTGGGACGATTGGACACAACTTCCTCTTTTTCGACAACTTCAGGTTTGTTGACTAACTTAACCAATCTCGAAATTTCATTCTCAAGTGTCAATTCTTCGTGTTCACTCAACTCAAGCCCGCGCAAATTCATGCGGGCTAGCCAACAAAGTGTCATCAGGAATTCACTTTCATGGACCCTACGGACCTTTTTGGCTTCGTCAGAACGGCTATGTAGTTCTAAGTACTGACACAATAGTTCTTTTGCATCTTTTTTAGCATAGAAGTGATGGTACCATGTAAAAGCACGGGTAAGTGCAATAGTACGGTCTTCATTTTGTGGCTGCATGGGGAAGAAAGGTTCGTCCCCTGTGTATTTTGTATCTGCATGTTTTGGGTTCAGTGCTTTAACAAAGTGATCGCCTGTAAGTTTCGGCTTGCGAGTTGCCATGTATGCTCCTATTAACAATGTATCAATTATATATGAGATTCCATTTATTGTCAAGTGTTTTGTGGTAATACTTTAGTCATAAATACAAGACAATTGGATCAAACTATGCCAAGACTCTCGCTTTATAGGCCAACCAAATCTAACGACTTCAAGTTCCTTGATAGAACAATCAAGGAAATGTTTACTGTTGGGGCCACAGATTTATACATTCACAAATATTTGGGTCCCTCAAATCAGGGCACAAGTACCGATTTAACACAACCTCAAAATACTACACTTGATCCTACTAAAATTCAAGACTTATTGTTTTTAGAGAACCGTGATAGAACTTACGCACCTGACATTTATATATTACGTGGGCATTACAACGTTCAGAACCTAGACTTTGATTTAAGTCAGTTTGGATTGTTTCTAAACAACGATATTATCTTTATCACAGTACATTATAATGATATGATTGATACTGTGGGCCGTAAGTTGATGGTTGGCGACGTGTTTGAACTACCTCACTTAACTGACTATCATCCATTGAATGAAACATTGCCAATTGGATTACGTAGATACTATCAAGTAACCGATGCTAACTTTGCTAGTGAAGGATTTACACAAACATGGTATCCGCACTTGTGGCGTATCAAGTGTGAACCACTAGTTGATAGTCAAGAGTTTAGCACAATATTAAGCCAACCAATTAACAAAGATAACTATCTTGGTAATTGGAATAGTAATAGTACGTATGTTGCAGGTTATACCGTTACGTATGGTGATAAAACATACACGACACTAGGTAATATTCCAGCAGGTACACCTTGCACCGGTGCGGCATACTCAAATACAGCTACATATAGTTCAGGATCAATGGTCACTGAAAACGGTATCACCTATATGGTCAATGGTAGTCCACCTTTTGGAACTCCTGTAACCAACGCAACATATTTCACACCTATGTGGCAATTGAGTAGTGCTGATAATCTATCAGACATTATCAGTCGTTACAACACAAACATTGCTATAAATGATGCCGCAATTGCAGAAGCAGCACGATTGGTACCTAAAAATGGGTACGATAGAAGTCAACTATATCTTGTACCAACAATTGATGCACAGGGAAGTCAACCTGCTAATCCAGTTAGAATTTTAAGTAATCCAAATAGTCCTACTCCAATTAGGGGTGAACTTGCTTTAGTCTACAATCCTAAATATAAAAATCCTAGTCCAGCAATTCGTATCGGTGCTGCCGCACGTAAAGAATTGTTTAAACTAACAGAAGATGATATAGTTGCATTGCAAGAATTTGTTAAAGTCAGCATTCAAGAAGCAGAAATTCTTCCTGAAAAAACTGATACTGGTTCTGGATTAGTTGACTCAACACCCGTACTTAAAATTAAAGCTACAAGTGTTATCACAGAACCATACGGTACAGCAGATAATACATATTCGCATACTGACCAATATCCAAGTATTTACTTGATAGCAGCACAATCTATACCAACTGGTTCTACTGTGTTGCATGTACAACAAGCAATTGATCCATTGAACTTAGATACATATTATGATGAAGTGGGTTCATTGGATTTAGATATCAACGCATCACTATCAGAAACAAACGGCGCGACTACAGTTATTGATGCATTTGCACCTGGTACATTACTAGCAGGATATGATGCAACTGCTAATACAATTACAGTTAGCAAGCCAACTATTGCAAATATCCCAGTAGGTGCGACCATTACATTGGGTGCAAGTTTCACTGGCAACCCAATACAGCAAAACGTCATGGATTATCGTGCTGACGCTGATCCTAGATTTGCATATATCAAACAGTTTACTCCTCAAGGATTTGGTTATACTAATGGATATTTAATCGGTGATGGTACTGCTCCAAACGGACTACCAACTGGATCAGGAATAACATTCCCGACTAACCCTAATTTAGGCGACTATTTCTTGCGTACTGATTATCTACCTAATATCTTATACAGATATGATGGTACATTATGGGTACGTATCGGTGTTAATGTTAGAGCACAAGCAGGTCCTACATCAAGTGAAACATTGATGGGATCATTTGTAAATAACACTGCAACAACTACATTGACTGATGGTACAACAATTCCACAGCAACAACCTCTTTCAAACATCTTAAAAATACAAGTAGATTAAGAGTTATCTAAAGGTACCCATGCTTTTCAACAAGAAGAAAATAAACAAAAAGCTAAAGAAGCACAACAAAAAATGTTAGCTAACAAAGAACACCCTTTTAATAATGCAGATAGAATAGATCCTAACAAAATAAAAATGTACTGTAGCGTGTGCGATAAGGAAACTACTCTTCCTGCATTTAAGCGATTTCACAAGCACTAAATAGTTAAAAGGTACTATATGGCAGCATTCTTCTACGATAATCAAATCCGTCGTTTTTTAATTCAATTTGGTCGCATTTTTTCCGACTGGCAAGTAACAAAGGGCAACGACCCTGCAGGTAATCCTATACTTGTTCGTGTACCAATTCAATATGGAGATTCAAGTCGTCAAGCAAGTACTATTATTGCTAATAATAGTGCAAGCAGCGTACCAAGTGCACCCATGATTACTTATTATATCAGTGGATTAGAATACGATCAAAAACGTACACAGGATCCATTCTTTATTGATAAAATGAATGTTCGCCGTCGTACATACAATGCTGATACTCAACAGTTTGAAAACACCCAAGGACAAGCATTTACAGTTGAAAGGCTAATGCCAGTACCGTATACATTGCGTATCACAGTAGACTTTTGGACAACTAACTACAATCAAAAACTAGAATTGATTGAGCAACTTGGTGTATTGTTTAATCCTGCAATGGAATTACAAAGCACTGATAACTTTATTGATTGGACTTCATTATCAGTAGTATATCAAGATGGACTAACCTTCAGTAGTCGCAGTATTCCTGTTGGCTCAGGTAATCCTATTGATGTAATGTCTTGGAAATTCTACATGCCTGTCTGGATAAGTTCAAGTGCTAAAGTTAAGAAACTTGGTGTTATTCATAAGATTATCAATAGTATCTTCCAAGGCAATGCATTGACTGACATGAAAGACGATTCGTTGTTGTTAGGTACACGAGAAAAAGTCACACCATATGGATACAAAGTATTATTGATTGGCAACAGCTTACAACTAGTACCGGGCAGTCAACCTTCATATCCAAACAATGAAGCAATTGACTTGCCAGAAAATCCTAACACACAATTATACTGGACAAGTTTACTAAACGTGTATGGCACAATAAAACCAAGTAGTCAAATTTGGTTAGACAATCCATATCTAAGCAACCCGATTGTTGCAACCTTTGCTTTACATCCATCTGATGATAGAATATTGTTGTTAAGTTTTGACAATGATACATTACCACAAGACACACTAGCACCTGTGGATAGAGTTATCAATCCTCATGTTATTGGCCCACAAGAGTCTAGTGGTATTGAACATGGATTACCCGAAGCAGCAGATGGTCAACGTTATCTAATCGTTGAAGGATTAGATGGAACTAGTGTTGCATGGGGCAGTGTAACTGCAAATCCAAATGACATTATTCAATATGTGTCAAATACAGGTAGATGGGAAGTTGCATTTGATAGCCAATTATTCCCCGATACTCAATTCGTTACTAACTTATACTCAGGTGTTCAATATCGTTGGGCTGATGGTGTATGGATGAAGAGTTACGAAGGTTGGTATTCGGAAGGTGATTATTCTATCGTCATTTAACTATGAGATAAATCATAGTATGATAACAAATACTAGCGCAGGCATTTTCTTCTACGCTATAGATTCACATAGATTTTTATACTTACTAAGAAACGATGAAAGAAACCCAGGCAACTGGGGCATTCCCGGTGGCAAAGTTGAAAAAGATGAAACACTGTATGAAGGTGTTGAACGTGAATGTTTAGAAGAACTTGGCTATTTTCCAAAAGAACCAAAACTTATTCCAATACAGAAGTTTGTAAATAACAACTTCACCTACCACACATTCTTTTGTCAAGTAGATGCTGAGTTTATCCCTAAACTAAATGAAGAACATTGTGGTTATGCTTGGGTAGAGTTTGAGCATTATCCAAAACCATTACACCCGGGATTGTTTAACACAATTAACTTTGATGTTGTACAAGATAAATTACAGAAACTAATAAAAAAAGCCGCATAAAGCGGCTTTTTTGTTGTGCTTAAATTAATTAAGCGTTTTCGATAACAACAGATGTAGCACTGTTGTATGTTGTATCGCCAGTACTGAAAGTCCAGTGAACTGATTGAGGTTGAGAATTTACCAATGGGAAGTTCCAACCGCTTGATCCATAAGGAACTAGTGTTGCTCTGTGTGCTGTTAATTTTTGAACATAATATGTTTTACCAGCACTATCAGTTGCCTTGATAGTCATTTCACCTGCAGAACTTGCTGCACCAGTTGTCTTCAATTGGCAAACTGCTGAACCATCTGCTGTAGTTACGTAATAACGATGTGAACCACGTTGACGATTGATGTCAGCGATTTGGTTTGTGCCACCTGAAGTAGTCTTAGCGTATGCAATGATAGCTGGGAATGCTTCTGCATCATATGGTGTACCATCGTCAGTAGTCAATACTGCGGTAGCTGCTGCACCAGTTGAACCACTGAAACTTACTGCTGCATCGGCAGCATTTAAGTATCCAGAACCTGGATCTGTTACGGTAATGCTCAATAGACCCATAGTGATATCAGCTTTAGCACCTGTACCAGTTGCTGGACTAATTGAATCTAAAACACCTGCACTATTTGTGCTTGGGAATGTAGTGTAATCACCTGCTACTGTTGGTGCGCTGAATGAATATGCACCGAATACAAAGTCAACAGTTGCACCAGAACCAGAACCAGTGTGACTGTCTGGAGATACTGGGTTAGTTGGAGCTGCTGAACTACGAACACCTGGGTTAACAATAGTATAGTTATCAGCGCTACCTGTACCGCCACCTGGACGATTTACACGCAATACACAAGGTGTTGACCAACCTGAACTAAATGTGATTGTATCACCATCAGCGTAACCTGTACCTGTGTTTAAATGTTTTGTAGCTGTAACAACAGTAATAGCCGCAACTGTTGCACGTGCCTTCGTAGTTGCAGTACCTGTGTGTACTTCTACTACATCACCTACGTTATAACCTGAACCATTTGCTGTTGTAGCGAATGATAATGCTTTGTAATGTACTGTACCAGCAACTGATTGTCCACCTGGCAATGTTGGGCCACTGAATGAAACAGTTGGAATTGTTGTCCAACCTGAACCTGCTACGATTGTACCGTAACTTGCAACACCTTGACCACCGATACCTTCGTGTGAACTACGTGAATATGTTGATGCATTATCTCCGGTATCGTTTGTGTTAAGATTACCGAAATATCTTTTTGCTAAAGGACGTCCCATTTTATTTCTCCTAGAAAATGTGGGTTCTAACCCACTACGCGGTTGAACTTCCGCATAAAACTCACCCTATGTGAGTCGTACTAGAATATTTATCTTATTAGACGAGTTTACGTGGGTAGAGAATACCGTTGCCTGGTCTACTTGAACTGTTGTATGGATAGGTTTGTCCAGTGACTCCGGTTAATCTATATAGATTTCTACCGTTAGGTGCACCCAATCCAGTTACTGGATTCCAACTGTTAGTAGTTGAAATATATCCTGCATTTATGTTTGCAATGTTAGCTGTTGTAATGTCGCTATTACCAATCACACCTGTATTAGTAAATGTTTTATCAAACGTAGCATTGAAAAATGCAGTTTTAACAAAGGGATAAAACTCTGTCATAAATGTACTTGCACCATATGCAGGTCTTCTTCCATGATTCAATGAAATGAATCTAGCAAACATACCTAAGATTACAGGGCAACTAGCACTTGTGCCGTTTGCTGCAACTAATGCATTGTTGAAATAAAAAACATAATTGTAATATGGTGCAGCTAAATCAGGAACACCTCTACCAACTCTTGGACTATTAGTAAGTGCATACTTGACTAACTTAGTGCTTGTATTACTCAACAATCCTGCACCAATATACGGCAATTTATCTTGCCATGCTGGTACTGGTATGATTCTACTAATACCACCACCTGAGTTTTGTGCTGCATACTCAGTATTTCTTGTACCATCAGTATTAAGGGTTAGGTAAGTCCCACCAACAGCAATTACTCTTGCGCTACTTGCAGGATATACAGGAGCAATACCAAGTAAAGGATTAACTGAATTGTCTACTGTAGGGTTGTATGATCCAAAATCTCCGCTAGCAACAAAAACTGTTATGCCCAATGCTTCTGCGTTTGCCAACACAGTATCAAATACATCACCACCTGGTTGACCATGATCTCCAACTTCATTAGTACCCCAAGAGATATTAATCAAATCACATCCATCGTTAATGGCTTGTTGCACAGCAGCATTAAAATCTGATACAACTTGTGAATTGTTAGTCATATCAGGGGATGCAATATAGATATTAATAGTTGCATCGGGAACCATACTAGCAATGCAAAAAATATCTAAAGTGTTTTCGATACTATAAACACTATTATCAAAGTCATTGGTTGCACTGTCAATTGAAATGAAATTAATTGAAGGAGATTCTAAACCTAAGTCACTCATTGACCTGTCTAAATCGCTTTGTAAAAATCCTCCGCCCAAGCTGATGATTCCAATAGTGACTTTAAACCCAGTACTTTCAGGCATATTGTATGCTTTTGAAATCATAGGAGGTGTTAGATAGTTATCCTTCACAACGGCATCACTGATACTAGAAAAATCAGCTACGAATTTGTGAGAGTTGATAAGTGGTTTAAAAATCATTTTATTTCTCTAATGGCAACACAGTTAATGTAACAGTGATAGCTTGATGAGCACCACTTAAATTATTAACTCTCAATTGAATGTTTCCATCAGGAACTGATTCATTACTGAAACCCATCAATGCTGGTGTAAACACAATCGGGTCAGTGTTGGCAGTAACAACTTCAGCAATAACTCCTGAACCTGGAAGAGGATCACTTGTAATTGGTCTAGAAGCATCTGCCGTTCTAGCAGCAACAGAAGTATAAATTGTTACCCAAGCAGCAGCCGTTGTTTGTAAACTATATAAAGCATAACCTTTATACGCAGAGATTGTAACGTTTGCTGAAACCGCATTCGCAATATTAGCAGTTGCTATACTGACATTGGATCTACTTGGCAATGTACCTGTCAATAAACTACCGTTACCAATATAGAATCCATTACTTGTGACATTACCTAACACGCTTAAGTTAGCAAGAGGACCTACGCTTGTAATATTAGGTTGATTAGGTGCAACTACTGTAGTAGCAGTAGCTGCTAAGTTAGCTATGTTAGCACGTTGAACATTACCTATAATGTTACCTGCTTGAATATTACTTAAATAACCACCGTCGCCTAAGAAATTTGTTGCTTGTACGTTACCTGTAACTGTCAAGTTAGCAAGTGTGCCCACACTAGTAATATTTGGCTGTGCATTTGTGTAAACTGTACCAGCAATTAAACTATTACTAACTTGTCCAGTTACATTTGCTCCTGTAATTGCTGACAATGAAGAACCATTGCCAATAATTACATTACCGGTAATGTTACCTGTAACTACTAATCCGTTAGCTAATGTTGTTCCTGAATTTGCAAGTGTTGCATAAGTGTGGAATCCGTTACCTGTACGGAATACAAACTGTCCATTAGCATTAGCACCAACTGACACATCAAAGTACATGAAACTTGGAACAGTTGAAAAATCACGAATAGCCATGTTAGCACCAACACCAGTTGTTGGCACGAATGCAAGTGCTGATTGATTCTGTGCTCCGTTACCAACAACAAATCCATTGCCACCGGTACCATATGAACTAACGTTATTGGCACTTAATGCGTTTGCTACCTTCAAGTTTCCATTACTTGTGACATTACCTGTAACTGTCAAGTTAGATAATGTTCCGATACTAGTGATGTTAGGTTGTGAGGCATTGCGTATTGTGTTTGCAATATTTGCATTAGCAACAAATCCAGTAACATTACCACCAGTAATGTTGCTTAATGTTCCACCGTCACCTGAAAAACGTGCTGAGGAGATATTACCGGCAGCTAGTAAATTACCAAACAAATGAATATTATCAGTTGTTAATGTATTACTAGTGTCGTTGTATGTTAGATTACTTTGTCCAGCAAATTGTGTGCTGGAGTTATATTGAATTTGTGTGTTGCCGCCACCAGGAGCACCACTACCCAAACCTGATACTGTAGCCCAGCTTAAATTTCCGTGAGCATCAGTTTGAAGAACTTTACCGTTATTGTTTGTAGTGTCACCGGTATTATTAACAATTTTTAAATTACCTATTGCAATTGATAATGTTCCACTTAATTGACTGAAACTTATTGAACAGTTTGGATCACTGGTTAATACCTCAGTGTTGGTTACTTCACCAGTTCCAACTGGGTGTAAGATAGGGTCATTCCCTATAAATAAACGATTTTCGTCTGTTGCAAACCCTAACTCACCTATATCAAGTTGAGGTAAGTCGGAAAGTGCTCCGACTCTATGTTGCATTTTTGAAATTTGTACAATTGGCATAATATATCCGTCCGATATATTATTTATCACCCTTTATACGAACTGACTATAGTATTGTTCTAGTCTTTTGTACCACTCTTGTTGATACTTGTCAAACTCATTTCCTTCTATGATAAACTCTTGGTACATAGCGTTCGGATCGCACATAAAAATGACGCCTTTGCGGATTTTTGTACCGTGAAGTTCGTTATGTGCTGTTGCATAAGCCGTAAGTTGTATAAAGTAGTCGTCAATCCACTCACGCTTTTTAGGCTTATTAGTCTGCTTATGATCCATAATAGATTCACTACCATCATGGACACCGACCAAGTCAGTTGTTCCAGCGTATACTGCAGGGAAATATAATGGGACTTCTGTACCCCAAAATTCAGTGCATTGCGATAAGCCTTGCCTGATAATTGAATCAGCCATTTTGTGACTTTGGATACTATAGGGATTCGATCCTGATGCATTTAACACCCCTGTCTTGATATAATCTTACAAGAACTTGTGCATTCTTGTACCGCGACCTGCGGCTTCTGTTGTAATCTCTTGTGCTTTAGCATGGCCTACACGATTACGCCAGTTTTGTAAAATTAATTTCTTTTCTTCAGGAGTAGTTGCTGAAAGAATCGTAGTTACTGATGGAAGTTTGTTACCGTCGGGTGTAGCATATCTACGTCCCTCTGGTGTATCAACTCTACTAATAGGTTCGTAAATAAATTTATTTGGTATGTACATATGGAAATTGTACTACAAATTTCTCTGTAGTACAATATTATTGGTTAACTTAGTTTAGCAGTTTGCTTACTAGCCATCTGTTGAAGAATCTTTTCATTCTCCCCGGGCTGTTCATCACCCATATCGCCAAAGTCTTCATCGCCACCTTGACCTTTGAAGATAACTTTATCACCTTCAATTGCTGTAATGATGTTGACTAATGGTTCTTTTTTAATCAAATTATATATGTCAGACTTGCCAATCGTTACTCCGTTATCATTTAGTAAATTTAAGAAGTCATCAACTGACATTGGTTCGTCTGTCTCAGCCATTTTGGACTTAAGCTGAATAGCTACGCTAGCCAGCTTAACACGTAGTGGATCATCGTCAGCGAACTCAAATAGTCTCATATTAACGCTTTGCACGTCCTACGTTTGGCTCAGGCAATTCGCTTGGTTCTTCTGGCATTTCTGGTTCTGCACCCATTTCAGAGTCATCACCTATGTCGCCACCAAGTTCTTCATCACCCATTGTAGGTTCTGCGCCCATACCGTCATCCATGCCCATATCCATGTCACCACCTTGACCGGTGATAACACCCAATGCACCTTGTAGACCTGCTTTAGCTTGTGTCAATGCGCCTTGCAATGAGCTTAATGCTTCAGTTGCTTGTTGATTGAAAGAATCACCTTCTGTAGTACCAACTTCACTGTTAACACCGTCAACAACTGCTGGAAGTTCTTTAACTAGCATGTCAGAAATTTGTTCAACCATCTTTTGTAGGCTGTCAACCATTTCTTGTGCTGCTAAAATAACTTGTGATTTTTCAACTTCTTCGTTTTCTACAACGATACGTTGATTATATACAGGTAAAGCCTTCAATGTAGCAAAGTGACTTGCTAATGCTTGTTCCATGAACACTGCTTTCAAGTATGCTGGGTTGTTTTGGCCTTGGTGAACTTTACCAGCAGATTTCATTTCTGCGATAAAACCACGGACTTTACGTAGCATACGATTAGTGTCATATAGACCTAAACTGTCAACATCTAAGTTAGCATTGAAATGTTCTTTTAGAGCTTTCTTAGCTGCTTGAGTTGGTTTCATATTAAATTCTGTTAGTTTCATAGTTTTTCCCGAAGTAACTTATATTGTATTTATCATCTTTGTTTATTTTGCTGCTTCTTTGAACTGACGGTATTGCCAGTTTTTAGCATTAATTACAAAACGGTCTAGTTCTTCAATAATAGCTTTTTGCTTCATTTGGTCTTCTTGTAATTTGACTATGTGAAGTGTTTTTGTATCTAAGTCTTTTGCTTTTTTAGCTAGTTTTTTGTGAATCTCATAGCTTACAACTGCACCCTCAAGCAAAATATCTAAGTCTTTGACACGATTTGCATCCACAAGTTTATCACGTTTGTACATAGTAGTCCAAACAATCGCATTTTTTAAATTGCTAAAAATCTCAGTTAAGTCGGTTCTGTTCTTAGTAACAATAAACTTATTACCTACTTTTTTGATGTGATACTCGCCAAATAATTGATATCCATCTTTTGTATCATAGATGATGGACTCAATTAAGGACTGTATATCATTGTTGTCAAACATGTTTTTCAACATGTCAAATTTCTTTTTACTCATCTCTTAATATCTCAAAATGAATGTTTTTTAGTTCAGGACTAGTATCTAAAAATTGAGGTAGTTTATCCCAAGCTGTGTTGGTTTTGATGATGGGGACACCGTTTGCATCAGTAAACAATGATCCTAATTCGTCTATCCCATCATAAAAAACTTTAGCCTGTGCAATATCAAAGTCAAAGTACCAGCATTTTTGATCCTCTTCGTCATCAAATAAGAACCCAAAATTTTCAAATTCTTTAAAATTGACTAAAATTTCTTTAGTGGATGTGTTATTTTCAGGTTGACTACGTATTGAAATAATCTGCAATATCGTATCGTAGTTTAACTGTGTGTTACGCTTTTGTTCCCAAATTTTAATTTCTTCGGTTGTGTAGGTTGACGGTGCTTTTCTGTTTAGTACACCGGTTTTTGTAATATCAAAGAGTGTGTAACATCTGATTCTGTAACTCATACAGTATTTATAGAGGTAAAAAAGCCCGAGAAATTCTCGGGCCTGTTTATTAATCTAAGTTTTAGATTAGAATGATGCGCCAGTAGATGCACTTGCGTTACCGTTAGTAACGTTAGAAGCAATAGCTGTGTTGATTGCCAATGCCAAACTTGCTGCTGTGTAAGCGCCTGTTGGGTATGTAGCAATGCTGATGTTACCTGTAGAAGATGTGTTAACATTGTACAAGTAAACTGTACCCAATTGTTGGATAGTTTGGATAGCTGCTGCAACGTTAGAAGTTGTAGCTAGGTTACAGTTAGCGCCACCATTGATAGTGAAGAAGTCTAACTTAGGACCTTGTGGTTGTACTGTTACACCAGTTGTTACGTCATTCAATGAACCTGTTGTGTATGAATTTGTGTCAAAGTTCATTACCGGTTTAAAGTCACCGTGGACTTTTGTTTGATCTGCCATGATATTTTCCTTTTAAAGTTTGTGAGTCATATAGACTCTATGTTTATTTATGCCTATTTAAAAATTTTTTGGTTTTACTTTGCTTTTTTACCAGTTATAACTTCTTTTCTAAGTTGCTGATATGCTCGGCGGTCTAGTTTATTAAGTCTTTGCATCGCACCTTTAGCAACATCGGAAATGTCGTTTAAATCTGTCATTCTTGCAACTTTGCTAATTACTCCGGTAGCTACTGGGCTAGGTTGGTCAGAAGCAGTCGGTGCTTTATCAGCCGTAGCCGTCGCTGCACCGGAACCACTGGAATCTCCGTTAGCTTTCTGTTGAACTGCTAACATATACATTGCATTAGCTGCTTTAGTTGGATCATTTCCCACTGAGGTAGTAATTTTTTCAATTTCTGCTTCAGGTACAGACCAGCCGTATTTGTTAATATAGCTTCTGATATACGGTCCTATTGCCCCGTCACCCACGCCTGATCGGTGAGCAGACAACTTGAAACGATTATAATCACTTATAAATTTATTTAAATAATGCTGACGAACTGCCGAACCCTGCCAACCTAGAGATTGACCTAATCCACCTAGATGAGTATATGCTTTTGATTTGGCCCAATCCGCAGCAGCAGAAATTCCAGTACCCACAGATTTAGCAGTAGGGCTTTGTGCTGCCTTCTTTATTGGGTCAAATACACCCTCATTCAGAATCACTTCGTTGATCTTCATCGTTTTTCCTAATACTTTTTGAAAATCTAACTGTGTCCCTGGCTTTAATTGCGTTCAACAATTTACGCTCCAATATAGCCGCTTTTTCAGTGTCATAATGCTTATTAATCATTTCTAACAAATTAATTGCGCTGGTAATGATATTATTAGCTCGGCTCTCAATAATGTGCTTAGTGTCACGGTTTTGTCCAATTGACTCTAATTCCTCTAAGAGACTGCGGGTTTTCTTTTGCATAAAAATAGATTTCCTATTATTATTTATCACTTTTTAAGTTGTTTCAACATTGCTTGCAATTTTGAACCCTGTACATCCGCAACTACTTTTTTCTGAATAGGTTCTAATATTTCCCCTGTGTCATTGTCAATCACCGGAGATGTACTGACTAATGTAGCATGTGGTTTTAATTGATTCATAATATCATTTGGACTAGGACTTGGTTTGTATTTTGCTTGTTGTTCAGCATACCCGTCAGGATCCTCGTCAGTAATTCTCATGGTCTCGATATTGTAGTCTAAGTCAATCTTTTGACCAACCCCTGTACTACTACGACTTTTCATACATTGCATTTGATACTTGCCGCGCTCACGCATACTACGACTTGTAAAGATACCAAACACGTTATCTGCTGTGTTAATCTTACTAATGCCACCTGCAATGTGACTGTGGTCAAACTCAATTTCATCAACTGCACTACGATTCAACTGACTTGCAGTTACCAATAAAACACCCATTTCTTTTGCTAAGTTACGTAATTCTTCTGCAACATACTTGTCTTTGATAAACTGATCGTTGGGATTGACTTTAACTGATACCGGCATAACCAAGTCAAGATAGTCAACCATTACAAAGTCAATTTTGATACCTGTTTGAATTTGTACTTCTTTCAAATATGCTCTAATATCGTTGACGTTACTTTGTGCAGGTAATGCTTTGACACGATACTTACCTGCGTTTCTACTAACAGCCTTGACTTTCAAGTGAGTTGTATCAATATCCCTACGAATATCTTTTGTGCCCATGCTAGTCAACATGGCATCTGTACGCAAACTAGTTAGTTCCTCACTAAGTTCTAACGTGATATAGACCCCACTCATTCCCTGTTGCAACCAGTTCAATGCCAAGTTCATCATAACCAATGATTTACCTGAACCACTACCACCTGCAAAGATATTCAATTCCCCACGACTCATGCCACCATAGAGAATCTTATCCATCTGTGGCCAGCCTGTACTTACTTGCCCACCTGCGTTAAAGTATTTGTTGATACGAGTTTTAGGATCATAAAAGTAATCAGTACCCATGTCTTTTTGTAGACTGATTTGTACTGCATCTTTGATTAGTTTCTCGACTGGACTAAAGTCACCCTTTTCTAACAAGTCGGCTGCTTTAAGAATTGCTCGTTCTAGTTCTTGTCGTTTTGTAAATGCTTCAAACGCATCAAAGAACCACTCGTGATGACCATCACTTAAGTCTTCAATGGGTTCAATTTCTACTCCTGTAATTGCTTTGATTTGAGTGTTATCTGGAAGTACTTTATACTTGTCAGTATGTTCTTTAAACATCTCCGCTACTGGTCGTAGGCTCTTATCAAAGTTCTCACTATTCATAATGTTCATAACACGAGTATATAAACCCGCGTCTGTTAACATCATTCGCAAAAATAATTTCTGTACGTCTGGTGTATATTCTAATTGTTTAGAATCCGTTTTGTTTGCCAATTTTCTTCCTCTGCATTTCTAATTTTATTTTGCTCATTGTAGCACTTTGTAGTATCGCTAGTAAAGTAGGTAATTTTCCGTACTTGACTACAGCATCATTCACATCTTTTACGTTTGGGCCCCAGTTAGGTAAACTAACATGGTATCCTAATTCTAATGCTCTATCAATTAGTTTGAGACCTGTCTTGTCAAAGTCTGGAACTACGATTACTCTTTTGTTTAATTGTGCTATCAGTTGAGCCTGTTCTGGACTGATATCATCATGCATGACTGCGACACCATCAATAGCTAATGCATCAAAGATACCTTCGGTCACGATACAATATTGCCAGTCATATTTTTGCTGGTCAATATTGAAAACGTAACCTGGTTGTTGTTCGTTTATGTACTTGGGGATTCTTCCATCAATGTACCTACTAGTAAAGCCCACAAGTTTGTTCTTGTAGTTATAGGGCACAATAATGCGTTGCTGATTTCTGATGTTGTCTTTGTCATATGGTGTGACATAGAATGTATATTTACTTAGGTCTATGCTACGATTATCTAAGTAGTTAATGAACAATTGATGATTTTGGTTATTCTTGTCTAATCGTTCACTATTTTCAGGTAGTTCCTTGTTTTGAAACTTAAGTGCTTTTTTGTGTTGTGGTTGTATCAAGTCTAACGCATCTTTGTGCTGTAGACTTTCTAAGCTCCAACGTTGTATCTGTGTCTCGTCACACCCACACCATTTTAAAAATTGTTTTGTTTTAGGGCCGATTTGTTTACCAAGTGTGAAGTTACAACTATAACTACAATTGAAGCAATGCATGACCCAATTGTTACCTTCAAGTTTAAGTCCACCACGACTTCTACGATCAGGTTTATGTCCTCTATGACCACAACAGATAGCATTGAAACTGATCCAACCACTTTGGGTCTGTTTCTTTCTACCGGGAATCAAAGAGGTAATATCAAACATACTACAATTATATTACAGTATGTATCAGAAAGCAAGAGTCTTGGGACTTTATCTTGCCAATATGTCAGTCACATCGCCCTGAGTACAATTAAACTGCACTCTGATATATGGATGGAATCCTTCTATTTGGTAGTAATCAGTATTTGCTTGATTAATATAAGTGATTGGATCATTGATGTTATACCAGTCATTGTCTGGTATAGTTGATCCTTGTACCTGAACGGTACCTGAAAAGTTATTGTAGTATGCTTGCAAAGTTAATTTTGGATTATATGATGTACTAACTGTGCTACTTGTAAATGTTACTGTGTTGTTTTGTGGAACAGGATGTGAAGGGATAGTAACATTCATGCTAGGCATATGTTTTGGTAACACACTATCCTCAATCCAAATGATACCACGTGCTGCGCTGTCATTGTCTAAGAACACAGGCACATTGAAACTGTTTGATGGGATTTCTAACGAATAGTATCCTTTTTGTGATTCAACACTATCTAGTTCTGACGATAACAATTGAAGTTCAGCTAACCCTGTTAATGCATAAACAAGAGTCAATGCTTTCTGTATTAGGACCTGAGTTCCATCACTATTAAGGATACGCATGGTAATCTCAGCACCGGTAATGTCTACTGGTTTTTGTTCTTGGTTAATGAATTTGAACTGGATTCTGTTATCCACGCCCTTATGCAATCTTAAATTTTTTGCGTACACGATACTGTAACTCCTAGGTGAGTTGCCATAGATCATCACTACGATTTGTCTTGGTATGTATGAATAAACTTCGGTTGAATACACGATCTGGCTCCTATAGTGTATTTAGTAAGAAATTAAATATAATGGTAAAATTGCCCAGATAAATAATCCTAGAGTTACTTTATTTGATGCACAACGAATTCTTTCAAAAACTATCAGAAAATCATCCATTCATCACTGTTTGCTCCTACGCTGGCCAAGATTATGTAGGAATTGTACAAAACCGTGATGATGTTGTTACCACTATATATGATTATGGTGCGATAGTGGATCAGATATTACGTCAAAAATTTCTAGACCTCGGGGATCAATGGTGGTGGGAATCAAATAGATTGATCCCCATTAATATGTTCTTAAAGACTGAGTGGGCCGAGTTTAGACCCTATTTACGAACGTTCAATAATAAAAGTCTAACTGTTATTCACGGACCCACATGTAGCATGTTAGAACTTGGTAAACGCAAGAGCAAGCGTAAAAGCATCACTTTAGTCAAGCGACTGCCCTAGATTCTCAGTCAACAAATTCATATGCACAACAACTAATAATGCGTAAGCACAGGAATGTGAACGTTTGAATGTGTACCCATCAATATCTTTATCCCATACAGTTTTCGCTACTTCACGCCAAGGTAATCCAATCAAGTGTTTTTTACCTGGACGAATGATAGCAAGAAACATTGCTAGTCTAGGAATACTATCAATTGGTTCAGGCATTCGTTGAATAGAGTTATAGTGATTGCTTAAATGAATCAACTTCTCAACAAATGTTTTGTCATTTAGTTTACTCCAGAATGGATTCTGCATTAGTCGTTCTAAATGTTGTTCATCCTTAACATGATTATAGATATGAACATTCAATAAGTCTAGTTTAAAGTATCCACGTTTCTCTGCATCACTATAATCAATGTTAGCCATGTCATTGATTGCATCATATGGAACATCTGTGATATGTACCCCTGTTGAATGTTTACGCATAGGTTGTACTTTACGCATTGCTGCAGGGATATATTTGATGTGTTGTAGAATTTTATCCCTATCACCAAAGTCAATATCAATATCTGATTGAAATTTCATCGTGTCATTAATCCTGCTTTAATCATTTTCATATATGCTTGTTGAACAACAATGGCTTGTCGTTCGGCATCTTCTACTGCTTTGTGAGAAGTAACATGCCCGCCGTCTCTGAGTTTGACCCCAGCCACTTCGTAAAGAGTACGGGTATCTCGCACACTCCAGAATGGCCAGGGGATTCGCATGTCAAGTTGTTTCCATGCTGTTTCCATAACCACGCAGTCAAAGGCAGCACCGTTACTCCACACAGCACGGCGATTCCAACAAAAGCTATATAACTTTTCCATGCATTCTTTAAATGAGATTCTATCTCTGTCCCCCAATGCTTCTTCTTGGGCTGCTGCTGACTGCTCACCCCACCAGCGTAATGTATCATCGTCAATTATCCTATTGTATGTGTCTGTCTGTTCTTCGATTGTTGGTCTGAGTTCCAATCTCTCAGCGATGCCAGTACCTTTTGGATCAAAGCGCACTGCACCAATTGTAAGTATAACACAATAAGGGTCTGTTGACAAACTCTCAATGTCAATCATAATGTCCGCTGCCATTTAGTTCTTCCACATTTCGTAAATAAACTTTGCCTTGTCGTCCCAGATTTCAATATATAACACGTTTCCGGCTAACCAGAAGTCCCAAGCAATACCGCGCTCACCTAAATTTCTACGACACCATTTGATATAATCATTTGGATCAACCTTTTGATAATTCAAATCAATCTTATGAGTAATACGACCACGACTAGTTGTTTCGTAAGAGGTGCGATCAGGTTGAGTTACATGTTGCAATGGTGCAAATGTACCTGTACTATTACCAATTCCTGCTATTGCCATTATTCATACCTTAAACTAAACCATGTTGCTAATTCTTCTTTGTAGAATGTAAACACAGTATGTCTATTATACACTGCATCATGGCTCAAGTCATCATATCTGGGTTTATTGTATGCAAAGTCAAAATCAGTACCTTGAGTATATCCCTGTTGCCTAAGTTCTCTAACAATGTCCATAATCTCATTAGGCATCTTGTCTATCAATCTAACTTGTAACATTATGAAAACATGATTGTAAACCAAGTTGCCATCTTGTCATCTTGGAAAGTTAAATCCCATTGAACTCTATAACTGTGAGTTCCTACATCCTCATTCTGAACTATAACCTTTTGTTTTTTTGCGATCCAACCTTGTCCACCGATACTATTGTGGATATAATGGAGCCTAGGGCCTACATTCTTAATAAGCCACTGTTCTTGTTTTGATTCTAACCCGTTCGGTAATTTTATAGTTACAGCCATCTTAAAGCAAACATTTCCGCATGCTTTTTATGTTTGAAAGAATAATGGTATCCGTCGCTGCAATAGTTATTGTTGCCCAAATAGATGTCGCACCACTTTTCAACTTTATCATGCATTTTTCTCAAAAAAGGACCAACGGTTTTGGTCGTCCAGTGTGCGTTATTGTGGCATTCAGAATAAGTCATATCTACTCCTGTATACTAATAACGCACAAACCTTACAGGACGTTGACACAAGGATATAACAATACGTCAAATAAATCCCCGTATTCAACTTCTGGTTCCATATGAAACCCCGTACCCCATACTGCCCAGAACTTACGCTTATATGCTTTTTGCCAAAATATCAGTTTACCTGATACGGTGCGTCTAGGAAAGATAGCAAAATATTCAGTCCAATTGTAACAATCGGCGCCATCGTAAATTCTTTGTGTGATAATCATCTTAGCTCTATCTAAGTTCCATCCTATACTTCTATTGAGATTATATTTCATGACCAGCGTAATACAAACCAAGCATAATCTTTTTCGTCACGGAATCGAATTTTATCAATGTGAATATCAGCCCATCGTGTCCAAGCATCAGGGTATCGAGGGCGCGGACCAAAGTGTTCAGTACACCATGCTATGACTTCTTCATAATCTTCATAGCGATGGTCTGCTTCGTGCCACTTGGCACGGCTGAACTTGTATTTGGACTGTGGTGTATAGCTGTGCCGCATAGTAAAGATTTGCCCCACCGACCCTGTCATAGGTTGTACACCCAATATACCATGTGCCAGTAATGTAGGTGTAAGGTGTTTAATCATGGGCATGAGAATCTTCTGCGCCGTAGCCGTCACATTACTGGCTATATTAGGATCATATAATGTTGTCATGTCCACCTCAATAGAAACATAGTAAGAAACTCATCTTTGCACAACATGATTTCACCAACTTCTGTATTGTCTACCCAGTAACTATCTTCAATATCTTCACGGTAGCCACTCTTACCAAATGTTTTCACGCACCAATTGTAAATCTCGTCACTGTCAACTTCGCCCTTACCTTTCCAACTGATAGTGGTGATGTTGCGTTCGCTTCCGTAGTAATGTTCAGTCCAATAGGTGAATGATCCTAGCTCTTGTGTCTTAGCCTTCATGTACTTCACCATATGTCAATAGAAAATTGATATACTTATCTTCGTCAACTACTTCTGCACCAAACACAGCTACCAAGTTATCACATAATTGAAAGTCAACTATGATGCCAAAAAAGTCTTCGGCATACAAATCAAAGTGATGATACTTTTCTTCTAGTTGATTTTTTCTAGCACGCCATTCCCTAGCAGACTTGTCAATCATCTGTACAAATTCTTTTGTTGCTTCTACTGTCATTATTCCCACCTCAATAAAAACCAGTCTCGGTCTGCTTTGTTCTTAAACCAAAACTTTGCATTGTTAGCGTACCAGCGACCGCCAGGTTCGAAGACATCTTCTTTTGGTGATGGACCGAATGTCTCAACATTCCACTGTATCATGTCGAGCCATGTCTGTTGGATTTGATGATACATTTCAGGCACTACTGGATGCACTGTATAATACAGTGCTCCGTATACTTTACCTTCAGCAAGTTCAAAATCCATCACACCCATCTCCATAGGAACCATTGATAGTCTTTTTCTTCTTTGAAGTAATACATCATACCGGTGCTGTCTTCAAGGATAAAGATTCTGTTGCGAATGTTCTCATTGAGATTTTCACGAATCCAATCAAGTCGTTCAGTGATGTTAGTATCATTGTCTTCCCAATTATCTTTATCTTTAAAATAGATATTATAGGGCCAAACACTTTTGTTTAATTTTATTGTCATATCCATCTTAGTGAATAAAAAGTTGCATCACGCTCATCAGTAAAATATACATCAAGTCTAAACCAACAATCTCTTTCTTGTTTTTCTTCCCATTCAAGTTCAACTATCATAAACTTTTCAAAACTAGGACAATTGTTAATAGCCCATTCTACTGCTTCATCCGAGTTGTAGTCTCCGTAAATGTATTTGCTAACAATCACAGCCATCGTAAAATGAACCACTCGGCATGTTTTTGTTCTTTAAACGTATACGTACTACCAAACTTGTTCCACTTACCTGCACCTACATTAACTACACACCAATCATTAACGTCAACCGCATGCCTCATGTCTTTAAATCTAGGAAGCGCAACAACAGTCCAACCTTGTGTCTTGTGAATATCAACCATTGTTTCATTGTCAATTGCTTCTTGTATTTCTCTACTGAAAGCCGACACAATAGTATCAGTATCAGTGTAACTATCTTCTGTCGTCCAGTTTGCAGTAAATGTTTTCATTTCCATCTCAACTTAAACCATGTTAAATCTTTTTCGTTTTTGAAGGCAAAGAACAACACATCACGACCACCTACATCATTCATAGAAAAATCTTCTGTGTCTCTCCATATCATTGTATCATCATATTCATTATGAATCAAGCCTTTTTCCCGAATAACTCTATGGATATCGTATCTGTATTTGTCCAAACATGTATAATCACACCAATCTCTAACTTCTCGTAACCATTTCATCCAATCAGTTACACCCGGTGGCAACCATTCAAAGTAACAGAGATATGGGTAACCATGATAGTATTGACTGACCAGTGTTGCCCGATATATTACATCTATGTCATGTTCTTTTTTATATTGACGCCAAGTTTGGCAATTATGTTTTATTAGAAAGTTTTTGTTCTTTCTAAGTTTGTAGTAGGCTTTGATTCGTCTAAGTAGTTTCATTTGTGTTTAAGTAGGAACCAGGTATACAGACCTTCGTCTACAATTTCATAAGTACCATCAATATTACCGTCATTATGAATCCACATTTTAATTCCATAATGTTCTTGTACATATTTGTCAAATGAATCTGTAAAACCAGTATATGATGGTTCATGATAACCATTATACTGTTTGTCATATTCTGTTTTAAGAACTCTTAACAATCTCCAATAGTCATACTTGTTCATCTATATTCATTCATGGTTATTTCTTCGTACTCACCAGCAAATGCGATTCTGAATATCTTAGCGGCTTCGCTATGCTCAAACTGAATCACATCATAATTTATTGGTCTGTCCATTTTGGTATACGCATCTTGCCACTCAACATGGAAACGACTGAATGGTCCTTGCTCTGGATATGATGCTGCCCACCAATACATTTCACTAGTGCAGATTTTTACTTTGAATCTGTATATGAAAACTGGTCGGTTGTTTCCGCCACCACCGTAAAAGTATTCCATTATCTCACCAACTCTTTAATCATGTTAAATTTACTGATAGCATCTAAGACATTCTTCCAAGCATCAATCTCTGCTGTAGTGGGTATCTTATTAACAGGTTTGTAGTTATAAAAGTGATTAGGACATTCTGCCCAAATGCTTACTTGAATCCCGTGACTATGAGCAGCAGCCGATTCACTCCAATCAGTGTATTCGTTGTTCCAGTAATACACTCCATAACCTTCTTCATCATCACCAAGGGTTGGCAACTTATATGCTAAGTAATAACCGTCTTTTTTTGGACAGTTATCATCAACATGATACCAAATACTTGTGTACATCATAGCCACCTCAGCTTAAACCAAGCTGCCATCTTAGGATCTTTGACTGTGATAGTGGGTACATATTTGAATGTTTTGTCATAAAATGCGTATGGTGTTACTTGTATTTTAACACGCTCATAGAACCAAGCATACTCTGGTATGTCTTCCATCCATTGCTGTGTCCAGCCGTTTGCATCTTCCTCAAGATTTCCCAGACCCACATTTTCACGTAGCCATTGAGTACACCCTTTGGGTACGCCTTGTGGAAACTCTACTCTCATAGCCACCTCAACAAGAACCATTCATAATCTTGTTTGCGTTTGAATCCAAAGTATCTACCACGATTACGCCAGTTAGAACTTTTGAAATTACTATAGCAAAATCTTTCAACCATGTAGATATGCTGCCAGTCTTTGAGTTCATACTGATAGGGCCAGTACTTATCATTGAGTTCTTGTTCTTCAAACCATTGTTTCATTAAACTATCTATCTTATTCATCGGTTTCAAATCTTTAACAATAGCCAAGCATACTTCTTTTCGTCTAAAACTGTAATCCTACGCCAGTCACCTTCAAACTTACTAATCTTAACACCGTACTTGTATTTGGCAATCACACGCATACCTTCACTGTTGCCCCAGTTTGATTCTTTTGCTTCACGCTCAATCAGTTCCATTATTGGATTGAATGTAGGTTCGTACCATTTAATTACTTTCATAACCACCTCAACAAAAACCAAGTCCACTGCTGCTCAGTAAATTCAAATGTCATAGATTGATTTTCATCACGATAGATACGATTGATTCCGTAGTACTCTAATATCCACTCGTCAGCTAGTCCTTCATACCCATCCTTCATCCATCTTTCACGAATTTCAGGAGTCATGTTTTTTTGAATGACACTATTTACTTTCGTCCAGTTCTCAAAATTCTCTTTTCCTGTACTAAGTCTAGCATTGTATCTCAGTAGTTTCATAGCCACCTCAAACTAAAATGAATAGCATCACATTCATTTTGAAAGTAGAAGTCCATATAATCTTCTGTTGGGTGTGTAGTAAACTTATCACCAGGTAAGCCAAACTGTTCTATTGCCCAAGCACAGGTTTCATTCCAATCACTAATAGTATCACCATTCTTCCAGAATATGCGTACTCTAGTACCCTGCTGACATGAGGGTGTCTCTGATTTGTTGTTTAAGGTTTGTGTCACGGTGAAACTTCAATGCCCATTGTTCTGGATTTATATAATCATTAATCATTTTAACTTGAGTCTCATTTAAAGTCTCTAGTAAATGGATACCGCTGTTGCTACAATACAACATCCATGGACTTATCTTACCCGAACATATACCGTGACATATACGATTTGGGTTACTATACCTAAATACATCATTGGGTTGAATTTCGTCTAATTCAGCCAATGTAGTACAATACTCTACGCTGCGATATATTGCGTCAAATGCATCTTCCACTCGCAAATACTCACATAAGAATTTGTTGTAAACACTATCAGTATTCCAGTTATCTAGTTTGATTTGATTTTGTAACAACCAATCAACATAACGAGGTATGTGAATTACTTTACTTTCAACACAATATGTACCAAACTTGACAAATGCAATATAATATGGACTACGAATGAATTCTTCAACTGTTTTGTTTTTAGTTTTACTCATGCTATGCTTTTCGTAAAACCTAACCCAGCACTGAAATCCAATCCTATTGCTAGGATGATCCTTGTTTAACCAACGAGATTTTCTCTCACAGATATGGCTAAGTAAAGTACGCTCTCTAGCAAAGTTCTTATTACAGAATTCACAAGTGTACTTACTCGTTGCCAAGTTCTCTTTCGTAGTTTCTAATGTCATCATCGGTTACTAATTGTGCAAGTGTTTCAATGTCATCTAGTTTAAGATCAGGGAATCGTTTTGCTAGATATACTTTCTTTTTGTGTTCTTCAACAAAGGCTTCGCTAATTGCATCAATTGATTCAGTATCTGCCTTAGGATATATTTTAGCATAATAGTCTTTAACATCCTTCAGTTTAGGTGATTCTTTCAGTGTTGCAACTTTACTTGAAAGATGAGGTATCCATTGATGGAACTGTTTCCCTAAACCAGGGCTACTGGCACACAACATCATCCATTGTAGTTTAGGATGCTTTTGTATTTGTTCGTTGAACAAATATTTATTAGCGTTATACTCAGTACTCATTACATAATAACCTTGCACGTCACCGCTACCTTTAATAGCACTCATCCAATGAGTCATCATATAAGGTACAAACTTCTTCTGTTGTTCTTCTGTAAGTTTGTCTAAGTAATTGTAATCTTTGCGATCCAATGCAGCAAGTGCTTCAAATAAATCAAAGTCTTGCTTTTCAAGTTTCTCGTCTTTTGGTGTTGCTGGTTTTTTGGTTGCCATTAGAATGCCTGATTATAATCAACAATTTCACAGTTACGACTAATCTCTTTTACAAAATATACACAACGAGGTTTCTCACTATCATCAATCGGAACACATAAGAATTGTCCGTTCTTCAATCGGGGAGCATACCATGTTACATCGTGATAGATATCAACAATCTCAATGTCTTGAAAGCTGGGCCTGAACGCACTTAGTGGATTGAACTCGTATGCTTTAAAGCCTCTGTCATTGATACTTGTTAATGGTAATGTTTCTAAGTCACCCATTTCAGGTTCGCCAATCAATATCTGCCAATCAACTGGCATCTTAATTGTCTTGTCACCTACTCGTAATACAAGAGCGGGACTGTTGAAACTCTCTAAGAAGATTAATGGTATATAATGATAGTCTACATTGCTTGGATTGCTATTGTCAAGTATTGCAAAACGTAAGTCATCTACTTCTTCGGGGAGAGTTTCTAGGTTATAGTATTTGTTATCCAATGTTAAAATTCGCATAGTATTATTATATCACTTATATGTTAGTTTTTCAACCGAGAACGGGTACGATGCTTCCTTATAAAAGGCCTTTCGCTGGGTAAGGTGCCTCTTCGCAAATTTGCAGGAACTCGTGAGGTCCCAGATTTGGACAAAGTCTTTGTCCTCCGCTTTTCTAATGCCGCGTCCAATTGACTGGATAACTCTGACAAAGCTCTTTCCGGGTTCCACAAGAACCAGATTGAAAATCCTAGGAATATTAATACCCACAGCGGCCACACCATAAGTCGCCACAATAACCTTGTTAGTAGCTGTAGCCACTTCATCATACTGTTCCTTTCTATCATTCATGTCTGTACCACCTGATACAAAACTAACTTCATAATCTAACCGCTCTTTAGTAAATGCTTCACTAAGTCTAGTTTGAATTGCTTTACCGGCAGCAACACGATCAACTAATATCAATGTGTTACCACTCTCTTTAATCTTCTCCATTAATCGGCACATCATGTTCAATCTGTCATCATCTTCTAACAAGAACTTCAATTCGCTTTGGTAGTTTGTGAACTCTTTCTTGTCTTGTAATTGGATAATATTAACGTGACATTGTGCTAATACACCCATGTCCTGCAACGTACTTGCTGCAAGTTTGTTGATTACATTGCCCAATGACACATACAATGCTTGTGCTTCATATATTGCTTTAGGAATAGTACCAGTCAATCCCCAACGAATTGGTATATGACTCATTACTCCAGTCAATAGTTCTTTCAATACATCAGCCTTAGCCATGTGTACTTCGTCAACCATAACACAAATAACATCTTCTAAGAACTCACCGATTGGTATTTCTGCTTCGTCTGCTTTTGTTTTCTTGAGCATGTTGCCAAGACTTTGCCATGTGCAAATTGTATGCTTCTTACCATACTCTTTTCTGTCACCATAGTATACACCAACATCAAGACCTAAATTGATATAGTCTGCTTCTGTCTGTGTAACTAAACTCTTGTTTGGTACAATAACAATACTACGCCCATAGTTTTCAATACTATATGATAGTGCTGCGGTGATTAATGTTTTACCTGCACCAGTCGCAATCTCTTGTATTGATTGTGGATTGGCTAAGAACTGATTGATAATCTCAATCTGATAGTCACGCAACACAACAGGTTGTCCTGCTATTGGATGTTTATCCGGCCATACTTTGTGTGCAAAAGTTTGTTCAGTTACTTGTCCAAACTGAAAGGTTGTTGTGTATGTACGTAAGTCTTCTAACTCAATATCATATCCGGCACTATCAAGTAATGGAAGAATTTGTGGCAATAGATTTACATATGTTGTACCACCTAAACTAAAGAAGCTGATCTTGCCATTCCAACGACCTAATCGGACACTTGGCAAATATCTTGCACCAGGCTTCTCGTACTCAAACATCTTCATCAATGTTTTACGATCCGATAATTCTAGTCCTTCTAGCTTTACGTTTACTTCATCTTTGATTATTAATTTACATTGTTTCATTTAATGGTGATAGGGTTACTGTTTGCAAGGTTAACGACCTTAGCTGCGTAAATACTTCCTCTACTCAAATTAGACCATAAACCTGTGTTAATGATTACTGGGTATTTGAATTTTTTTGTGTCTTCTGTTAAACGTGCATTTTTTGATTTTAGAAAATAAGGTATGTCGTGCCGGACACATTCTTCAATCAAGTTAGGAATAACTTTAGCGCCATTCAAGTGAGTTTCTGATATGACAATTAAATCGCAACCTAATGACTTTAATTCACTCACAATGTTTGCAATCTCATTGTATTTTCTTACTGTGCTAGTTTCTGTCGCAAACTTAAACAATGGATCATCGTTTATCAAATCATTATCAATTTTAACACCGTGCATTGATAGTTTTGCAAATGTCTCGGGAGAAATTGTTAGTGGTATATCTTTAGTTGCCTCGTTCAATGCATTATTGATCCCTGCTATCAACAGGTTACCGTTAACAAGTTTCAGTGTTGGATTCCAACATGTGGCTTCTTCGTATTCTGCAAAACTATTTATAATCTCAACTGTCTTGTCGCAATATCTTATAACCTGAAAGTGTTTGTCTAAGCAATCAATGAAGTGCTTCAAAATATGTTCACAATAGACACCGCTCCATATTCTATTATCCTTATTCCAGTCTAAGTGTAGATCGGTTTTCTTCAAATCAGTGATAAATTCTTTTCTGTAGGGTGTGCGTAACTCAATTGTGTCACCCTTGATTGTACAAAAAGCATCAGTGTATTCTGGGATGCTATCAATTGGTTCTATGCTCCAAGGTAGTTTAACCATTTCGTTTGCGTCAATCTCTTTGCGTTTAAGTTGTTTGAAATATCGTAATGTAATCTTGTCCAATAACTCTGCTTGATTGCTAGTCGCAGGTCTTCGTTGTACAAATTGAATTTGTTGTAGGTTGTTAAGGAACCTTTTATCATAGGTTCCCAAACTTATGTTTTGCAATAAGTAATGTACCAGTTGTTCTTTTGTAGTTGGTTTCACTTTTGACATTCAAGTATTATAGTACTTATTATTAAGAAAAGCAATAGTAAAGGCAAAAAAAGGGGACCTAAATCCCCTAAACCTTGAAAGAAAACCAATCACACGATTCGCACTACTGTGAAGCCTTGCTCGTGTAACAAGTCAGCCTCATCCTCGTCATAGCAATCAAACAAAAACAAATCACCATCAAATACTTCGTACATAAAGTTCTCCTTTTAACGTTTCAATTCTTCAAACACTCGTTCACGCTCTTCCAAAAAACACTCAAATGCTGCCTTGATTACATTATAAAAGAATGTAAACAATACCAGCCAGAAACAACCTGTTGCAATTATACCTACCGTTGCTCTATCTTCAAATAACCATAATGAAGTTAGAATGATTACCATCATAAAAACTAAAGAAAGGACAACATAGCCGGCAGTAGCAAAGATGCGTTCCGCTGTATGCTTCTTTAACTCATTGCGAAAATTTTCTGCGGCAACAAAGCAACCACCAAAAATCTTCATAAAGCACCAACCGAAGAATGCTAGATACATACGCCAATTCATGTTTACTCCTTAAGAATTGTAAAAGTCTTTTCGTAGTCTTCAATGAACATGTCATACCACGATGCAATTAGGGCACTCAAGTAGAACAATGTTACTGGTGTCACAGAAGCAATTAAACTAGTTATTGTTGAATCTAAATCTTTGTTCATACACAAAACAGACGCTAAAACACAGTATACTGTAACCGAAAAACATGAAGCCAAAACATAACTAACCAGCGTCATTGAAAGACTAGTCCGTGCAAGTTTTTTTGCTTCAATAAATGCTTCAACAAATGACATTGCAGGTCGTTTGAAAACAATTTTGACAAACTTACTAATCAACCAAACGATAAACTTACCTAGCATTTTGATTTTCATTCTTCAACTCCGAAATGTTCTTTGATAATAACAGCACTATCAAGCATACCTTGCATATAGTCAGCATCAGTTTCAGAACCATCGTATGCCCCGCCCAATTTTGTTAGTGTGGAAGCACATTCCCTGACAATCAACTCGGCAAACTTTTCTGCATCAATCAACGGCCATGGCTTTGTCATTGTTTGATCCGTGCATTGGTCCAATAGTTCTTTAATTCGTTTGTTCATTTCAACAATCCTCAATTCTTCATGCAAGTTGCTTTAGCCAACTCACGCCAGTTACCACTGATCTTCACGAGGTCAGCAATCTTCAAACACATACGCAAGGACACTTCACGCAATTTACTATGATTTTGTTCAATAAAGTGCATCACTTCGTCAGTTTGAACTTGGTCAAAGTCATAGTCAGCAAACAAACCACCATCAGCATCACGGTGAACTTGCTTGATACGCAACATTTTGTCACGCTCGGTATCAACAGTCAAGTCCAAGAAGTGACTACGACTTTGCAGTGCATCCAAGTGAGGTGTCATCTTGCTTGCTTTCTTGTTGTCGAAAGTCTTGTTTGTAATGAAGATGATTGAACCTTCAAAGTTGAAAGTGTTTGGCACACCTTCGTCACGCAATAAACGACTATCTTTGTTCCAACTGATGCGGCGAGTCTTACCACTATCCAACGCACCTTTCAGTACGTTAACTGCATCCTGGTCATCCCAAATGTCACAGTCGTCAAACACGAGAACGTTTTTCTTGTCACTGAATTTGTAGAGTTTTGCGAACAAGCCGATGCCTGACATTGCACCTTTGACAATTTCAAAACGAGGGCGTTTGCCTGCAATCTTGTCAAACATACTTGCTTTTTCCATTTGCATAGTCACGCCGTGTGACTTGCCGATACCTGCAGGACCTGTTACAATCATAGCACGAATATCACCTGCGATACAGGCACGAGACATTTCATCTAATACAGCGAATCGTGATGCAATACGATCCATTGCCTCTGTTTCAGTCTCAGTAACTTTTTCTTGAACAACTGGTGTATCACCGGACACAAATTGTAAACAATCGTGATTGTCTATGTTGATACGCAATTCGCTAGAACGACCCGGGAACTGACCCTCATTCTTAACAGTAACAAAACCACCTTTAGCACCAAGTTGATAGCCTTTGACAAGTGTAAAAACTTGATTGTCAACTGGTGAATTACGATATGTACCTGAAGTGATGCGAACTGTGCTAGTCATGTGTGTTCCTGTGTTGTGTTTAAGATTCTATTATACACCCAAAATGATTTATTGTCAAATTTTGAAGGTATAAAAGATGCCAAATTCATTGAGTAATTCTTGAATGGTCCTAGAATCTAATGTGAAAAATTTACCTTTGTTGACTTGAATGATATCAAAATACTTTACATTGTCCGAAGTAACATTCCACTTAGACATTTGTTTCATGTTTATTGAAATAGTTCCCATGTGCAACTCCTTTAATCAATCAATACATGTATTATATGCCCAAAACGATTTATTGTCAAGCCATTTCAAATTCTTTGATTGTTTGTGATTCTGGGAATTGTATTTTGAACCATGTTGCTATGGCTTCATTATGAAACACAAAGTTTACATAATCCTCGGAACCTGAATAGTCATACCATTCCCAACTCCATGTTGTTTGGTCGTAGCAGGCTTTGCCAAAGTTTTTCTCAAGCCAGTTCCACTTTTTAACCATGTCGTCAAATCCTTCTTGACCAACACGGCTTATCACAAATTTAATCATGTTAAACTTTAGCAAATTCGGGCAGTACGGATTGTCGTGCTTCTAATACAATGTCACGGACTCGTTCACGGTCCACTGAATCACCTACGAATTCTTCACCCTTTGCATTAAGGCGCATTTTGTAAATGGCTGTAGCAATTTCAATCTGTAGTTCATTGAAACCCAACTCAGGGTAGAGTTCACTGTCGGGACCATAGAAGTCCATCAAGTACTGTGTGAATGTTGACATACAATCTCCGTTTCATTGAACAATAAATGTATTATATGCCCAAACTGATTTATTGTCAAGTTTGGGCATACATTGTTTTACGATTGATAGCCCAGAAACTGTTCAGTGTCGTACCAAGCTACTGCTTTAGTATTCAATTCGTACACTAGTACTGGGTACGCATTCTCGTTGATTGTGTCAAAACTAATGTCTTTTTCAAAAGTTTGAGTCATCAGGTCCTCGTCATAATCAAACAACTCGCCATCAAACTCAACATTAAATTTGTTAGTGTTCACAAACTCATCAATATCATAAGACATAACAGGCCCTTTCAAGTGATTAAGAGTCTATTATATGCCCAAACTGATTTATTGTCAACTTCTATCTAGTTCCCAATTGGTAACATTAAAGTATTCAAAATCATCAAGTTTACGTCTTACATAACTACCCTTGATTTTTAATGACTTCTCATTGTCATACATGTAGTCCCATAGATGTTGAAGTTGGTTCTTATCTTCTATTGTGACAACTACACCTGCATCTAAATTTGAATCTTTAAACCAATATTCAGTTTTTTTGCTTCTCTTAGAAATTCTATATGTCTTACTGATAGGGGTTAACTCACATGATAGTTTTAAAACTTTAGGCTTACCCTCTTTGTCTAGTTTCTCAAATCCTTGATTTGTATTCAGTTGAGTTTTAATTAGATCCATCTCAGTGTCGTATTCATAAAACTTGGGCAACCAATATGCAATACCGATCATTGATTCTTTGAATGTTTTGCCATCACTGTGCACCAGCTTATTCATGTCTTCACGGAATGGTGATAGCTTACCGGGGCCCTTCAATTTCCACATCATTATTTTTTTGCTGTAGTAATCTTTTACCTTGAGTGCATATTCACGGTCAGGTTGAGTAACTCGGTCAAACAATTCATGGTCGGTTAATTTATGATAAATTTTATGCTCAGTTGATATTCTATGTGCAGTTGTACTTAATGCAACAATATCTTCAGTTGTTTCAACCACCTCATACTTTTTAATATTAGGTGAGGATACAATATTCATTGGATCTAACCAATTTTGACCTGTTACAACGTTGCTATTAAAACCAAAATTACTGTTGCCATTAAGTGTGATGTTAGTACCGACTGAGGTTAAATTGGGTGCTGATCTCAAACCCATCATTGCTTGCATTTGTGTTGCTGTTAATTGTGGCATAGATATTGATGTTGTCATTTTATATTCGTGATTTCAATGTTGTATGATAGCAAAAACCTCGTACTGTTGTCAATACGAGGTTTGCCGATTATAGAGAAATATCTTCCATTCCCGCTGTCCGTAACCGAACTATATGACCCATTTGCCATTGCTTGGCATCTAGGCCCTTCATAACACCTAACCATTTGTTTCGCAATAATGCGACTTCATTGATTAGTGTTTCATAGTCAATTACTTCTTGTTCACCCTCAGCATATTTTTCAGCATCACGACTGGTTAATGCACGATTGTATGCCTCAAGATACTTTTGAAAATGCTTCCTACGAATCTTTCTAAGCTGGATGTTTAAATGATTTAGTACTGCTTCAACTTCTTGTAATTGGTTGAAACGATGTTCAGTAACGCCAGGTAGTGAAGAAATGTTCTTCTCTAAATTTCCATAGATTTTTACATCATTCTTTGCACTAAGCAATTCATTGTTGTAATGATCTACAAAATCTGGCAATGCTGAAATATCCGCACTAACTCTTGTGAGCCAATTCGACATTTAATTCCAATCTTCGTCTTCGTTGTCGTCTTCGTATTCTTCGTAATCTTCTTCTTGGAAGTGTTGTTCAGCATAACCCTTCAATGCTCTAGTGATATCTTTGTCACTGAATTCATCTTGGATATCATCAACTGAATAGTTGTTTTCAATCAAGTAAACAACTAACGCATCTGCTGCATCTGCGCGGTCATTTAAATCAATGTGCTCACGCAATACATCCCAAACTTCCGTAATAGTACTTAAACTCATTCTGTAGTGTCTCCTTCTTCTGGTTCAACACTACTTATGCTTTGTTTTTCCATTCTTAATGGATAATCTTCCATGACTTTATCTAAACAGCCATCAGTATTTGCTTCCCATGCTTTACGAAATTTCTTAATGACTTCACCATCAAGTGTTGTATAGACAAGACTGTTACCTTCTTTCTTTAGTAACTCATTCTTTTCAATCATGTCAACAAGACCGCTGTATGGACTCATACCTGTGTCATATGGAATCTTTACTTGCACACCCTCGAAAGGTTTTGCATAACGAGTTTTCATAATCTTACATGCACTACGAATACCACGAACATCAGTAACCTTGTTACCATCTTCGTCTTCTTTTAGTTTAAGTTTTTTCATAGCAACAACGATACTACTTGCATAGATAAAACCTTGACCACCGCTAATTTTATCATCAGGGTCAAACATATCTTGACTTGCATATGTGTGATTAGTTGCAACTAAACCAATACCTAAACTACCAAACATATTAACGGTGTTGCGAACAAGAGAGGTAAGTGCTTTAGGCTTACGACCCATGTCACCCTTCATATCACCTGCTTCAAACTGGTTAACGTCTGTGGGAGTCAATAGCATACCAAGACTGTCAACGATAAACAATACCTTTGGTCTATCTTCTTCTGCTAATGCTTTATAATCAGTAACAAATTTACTGATTGTCTTGGCTACGTCATCAATCATAGCCATATTCAATTTTAATAATTTTGATTCGTCAGTATCAACGCCAAGATTATGCAACCACTGTTCGTCTAATGCGTTCTCGCTATCAATTAGAACAACGAAAATACCTTGTTCCTGAGCGTGACGCACCAAGTTGCCAGAACAGATATAACTCTTGCCTGATCCACTTTCGCCAGCGAACACAGTAACTTTACCAAGGGGTACACCTTTATTAAAGTCACCGCTAATAAGATAGTTAAGAGCGTAATTTCCTGTACTGACCCAATCAGTAGGGTCGTTAAATCCAATGCTTAATCCTTCAATGCTTTTTGTAATGTCCTTGCGGAACTTACTTATGTCAAATGGTTTTCCCAATTTTCTCTCCAATTAATTGTTTGTCTAATAGTTGAGGGTGTTCATTCGCCATTGTGTCAATTTCATAGTCTGACGGGAAATGGCGTAATGCACCTCTTGCACGGTCACGAACTATGCTCGGGACCCTAGGTGTTTTGCCAGGGTCACACAGTTCCTCCAATAGTTTTTTACCTTGCTTTAGGGCACGGTATCTTTCGTCTGGTAGTGTCATGTGTACTCCTTAGGAGGGGCCGTAGCCCCTTTCTTCTATTAGGCAGTTTTACCTTGACGAGCACGAATCATTGCTAGAATGTCGTTTGCTTTATCACTGCTTGGAGCTGCTTTTGGCACTTCAACTGGTTGACTTGCTGCTTGTGGTTCATCATCCCATGGTGCTGATGCTTCTGCTACGGGTTGATTTGCGGGTACAGCCACGGTTGGTGCTGCTGATGTTGTGTCCGCGGTTGAACCTGCAGGAGCTTCAAGACCATATGGCTTGTAATAATTGCCCCAACGTTCTAAGTCATATGGTTGACCTTCTACTGAAGCCTCAAACATTTCCTTGATGATACGCAATTCTGCATCTGTTGGTTGTTTTGGTAAGAATGATTTCAAATCAAACAAACCATGTGCTTCAATTGCTGCCAATTCTGCATCAGTTAATGCAGATTCACGGCGTGCCCAGTTACTAGTTGAGTAATCTGCATAACCACCTTTACTTGTTTTCTTGATGTTGAAGTCAAGACCACGTTGATAGTCAGTTGGCAATTCCATGATTTCAGGATCCATCAAACCTGCTTTGATAACAGGAATGATTTGTGGGCTAACGATGAATCGGCGAATTGGGTTCGCTGGAGTTGTATCGTTACCTAGTGGGTTTTGACGAACAAAACCTTGGAAGATGTATGTACGTTTCTTCCAATATTTGTTTGCCATTTCTTTCAATGACTCGTCCTTGTACCATGGGCGAACTTCTGCCAAGATAGGGCAACTGTTCGGAACGTACATATCGTTACATGGAACTTGAACAATTAATTGCTTGTGATTGTTATCACCTTTAACTCCGTTGAATGGGAGTTTAATCATTGCTTTTTCTACCCAGAAGTAGGTGTTACTTGTGTCGCCATCAGGTAGGAAACGTACGGTAGCTGTTGTACCTTCGTCAATGTTCCAATGGGGGTATACTGAGTTGTCAGATTGTGCGTTAGAGCCTTTGTTCTGACCTTTGTTTTCTTGCGCTGCCAAACGAGCGCGGATTTCTGCTAATGATGCCATAATATTTTTCCTTAATAAATTTGAGATGGTCTCTGTTTAATATTCGATACTACCTATTAGTATCTAACGTAGAAGATAGTATAGCAAAACTATTCATCAACGTCAAGTATATTTATCCCTCTTTAGGGTAAACACATTTTTTAGTTAGGTTTTTTTAATAATTGGACGATGCGTTGAATTTGTGATTCAATGTTATCTTCTTCATGTTCAACGTGGTCAATCTCTTTGTTTTGCATCATATCAACTTTGTCTGAACGTTCCATTTCGTCTTCTAAGTATTTTGCCAATGCTTGCTCTGGACTTAGTTCTGGATATGCACGTTGTGCTTTATAGTTGATATCATTTTGTCTTGGTAATGGACGGTCAGCTTTACCTTTAATAGGTGTACCTATTCTTGCTGACTGTTCTTCTTTTTCGGTAACTACTGAATCGGGATAATCACCTAGTTGTTTCATAGGATCACCGATGCCACGATGTGATTTTTCCCAACTACATTCGATGACATTATCTGCCCAAGACTCTAATAGGTTAACTTGTTTCATAGACCAGAAAGTTTCTTTAAGTGATTGATTGAATGGTCAACACTTTCACTTGCGCCAACTAGTTTACCACGCAAGCCTTTTTGACTTTGTGGCTTATGACCTAGTATTGGTCCTGTACTTACTTTATCAGTTGGTCCCATTTGTCCTGCACGTTTTTGATTTGCATCTAAACCTTCTTGTGTCTTAACTTCTTTTTGTTTAGTACCTACAGCGTGTAATCGTCTTGCCAAGTCTTTGATATCAACTGGTTTACGTTTTTCTTGTTCTTTTGCTTTTTTACCCACACGACTTACCATATCTTGGTATTTGTCGCCATAGTCAACCTCATCTTGATTGGTCGTGACTTCATTAACCCAATCTTCTAATGCAACTACCTCTGCCATTGGAGATTCAGTTAGATTCTTATTCAATTTAGATAAGATTGGCATTACACTTTCAATACGCGGATCAAGTGAACTACTCATAAACATTTCACTCAAGTCACCTGATACTTCATCTTCCATTAATGGAGGAGTCCAAGATTCAAAGTAATTGTTGTAGCCTTTTTTGCCACGCATCTTGCTCAATGATTCACGCAAACTAACATAATGATTTAAACCACTTTCAACTAGTTTTTGTGCAGACTCATTAAATTGCTTACCGCGAGTTGCACGAACAAATCCTGCCATCTTACTGTATTCTTCACATAATCCCTTGATGTGGTTCCAACGTTCATCATGCGGTAGTCCACCTTCAGCAATATGACGAGCATACACTTGTGCAATACCTGGCTTAGTTGTAGGTGCTAATATTCTTTCACCCAATGCATTTTCAATAAAGATACGTTCAACGTTACGATAACGTTGTTCACCTTCTTCAATGTTTCTACTGTGCTTAATAATGATCTTTGTTTCAGGGATAACATCGTTGTAACTTTGTTTACGTCCCATTGCATGATAGCCTTCGCTTAGGCCCTCACGTTTGTTATAATCTCTTTTAGCCATATCGTATTTCAAATCATCAATATCTTTAATTTCAGGTCGTAGATTGTTACTGATAGCAAAACGTTTCAAGTGGTTAAGTAAATGTGACCATGATAAATCATCTTCATCTCCTGCACTAGGGCTGTTCGCCACATCATCACCAAAGTAAATATTCATTTTATTTGAACCATCAATACCAATAGTTACAGGACCATAATCTTTATCGTCCTTCTTGAACTCAAACTGAACTAATTCAGCTTCTTGTGGTACCGGAGCACTTTTACCAGAACTGTCAAACATTTCTGGGCTATATCCACGTGTCTTTAATAGACCACGTAGTTCTTCTTTGATGGAATCTTGGTTCTTTGGCATAGTTTAAATCTCAATAGTGTATTTATGCAAATACAGCAAAGAAGGGTAGCGGGGTAATAATTTCATCATGGTCACGCATTTGTTCTTCCAAATCATAATGATAGTCACTAAGTTGCTGCAACATACGTACAACTAACAGTGCAGCCATCACTAAGTCATCATTTTCGCCAATTTTGGCTTTAAAACTGCCACCTACAGCTACAAAACTCTTTAATTCACCTATCAGTGCTTGACTGTTTATCTTCATTTTTCTAGTTTCTACTAATGTTTTAAACTTAGCACAAGCAGCAAGTTTAGTAGGTTTGCTAGTGTTAAATCCTCTACGAGTTTTTCCACCTTCGCTCATTAATGTACCAGGAATGTTTGCTTCACCAAATTCATCCAATGACACTAATGCAGCTTCACCTATACTATTATTCTCAATTGAATAATATAAGTTGTTTGGTTCATTTGTGCAGTCAACGATATATCGGTTGATAACTGCTAACAACTTAATTTGTTCTGGGATAGGAGTTTTATTGTGTTTCCATTCACCAACTTGTGTTGTAGTGTTTGCTTCGTAAATTTGTATAGCTGCAGGATCACCACCAGTACCAAGGCTTGGATCTAACCCTACACAATAGATATTACCCTTTGTGGGTTTCTTAAACCAACGAACTTGCCCTTGACGAAAAATAGGGTCAATTCCTTCTAAATCAATTAATGTAGTAGGAGCAATCAATGTTTCATCAGCAATAATGAACTCGCAACCAATTTCTCGACGGAATCTATCTTCCCCGAGTTTAGCCTTCATATCTTCTGCCCATGCTTCGTCACGTTCTGGATGCTCTTGCCAGTATGCACGATATGCTTTGTACCCATTCACTCCAACTTCAGTTACGTTACCGTACTCGTCAATACATTTATTGGCTTGTTTCCAAATCATAGAAAAAGTATCTTCGTCACTATTGGGCGTACTTGTAATAATAGCTTTACCACCAGTTGCTAGTGTAGGTGTAATAGATGTCCAAAACTCTTGTGCAATACTAGGACGAACGAACGCAAACTCGTCAAGATATAATAGTGTGATAGACATACCACGACCAGTGTTTTCAGTAGTTGTTGCTGAAACAATACGTGATCCGTTATCAAACGTTAAACTACCTTTGTTGTAGTCAACTGCACCTGCTTTAATATGATCGGGGCAGTTTTCATAAGCGTAACGAATACGTTGCATAATTTCTTGTGCACCGGTGTATTTGTGTGCTGCGATAAGAATAGTGCTATCTGGTACAAACATTGCATACCAAAGTAGATAGCCAGCAGCACTAGTTGACTTACCTGTTTGTCGTGGCATCAAACTAATACTAAAACGATATTTGTGATAATTTTCAATCAATCGTTTTTGAAATTCCCATGGATGATAATTCATGCTACCCCTAGTTGGGTGCTGAATCATAAAAAAGTTATCCATGAAGTATAAGTAACCCGTATCCGAATCACAACACTTGATATAGTCATCAAGTTCTTTTTGCGTGTGAAATTTAGTTTTCACATGTGGCGTTTTAACTAAGGAAGGTGTTCCGCTCATAAAGTTATTTATATGGGTAATGTACCAAAAAAAGTTATTTAGTATCCACCATTTAATGGACTACGTTTCCATGTATTTGTTGCAGTGCATACATAGATGTAATTTGAATCCCAGCAGATTTGTCCAGGTGTTCCTGTAGCATTAGATGCTTTAGTTGTTTGTGGTGCTTTCAATAAGCCAGTTATTGTGATGTTGTTGGCACCGATGTTGCCTGAATAATCTTTTAGTTGAGGACCATACTTAAATTCTCCACCATCGTAAGTTACGACATTGCCTTGACCGTCTGTTGAGGCAACTGAACTCACAAAGAATCCGCCATTTACCGATAGTGTAGAACTACCATTAAATGCGATATTGCCATCAGTTCTTAGTTCAATGATATCATTTTGATTGCTGTCCTGTACGAGGACATTGCCGGGTGTAGTAAATTTATTCGTGTCATCAAATGTCCAACTATTCTCTGAGCCAGCTACAGTTATAGTAACATTAGCATTACTGTCTAATGTTAGGGTAGTGTTGCCATTAATTAAGTTTGCTTGTAATCCTGTAGCACCGTTGACTTCTAAAATTCCGTCATAAACTGTTAGTTCCGCAACGTTTGCGGTGTTTGCTGAGTCTGTAATATAGATAGTACCTGGACCTAACCACAAGTTAGCCCAACGATGTGTTGCATTTCCTAGGAAGTATGTATTATCTAATGATGGGATAATATTACCTGTACTCAAAGTTCCAGATACATTACCCACCGGTACGCCACCGACTGTACTACCATCACTATAGAAAAGTGCATTAGTGTTTGGATCATACCAAATGCGACCTAATTCTCCTACATAGTTAGCGGAGTCTATGTTATTGACACGACCTGTAAATAATTTTTGAATTGACATGATTAACCCTCAAAAGGTTCGTCACCGCCAAATAATGCTGCTGGATTGATACCTGCGTTCTTTTTGATAACTACTAATTCGTCAGGATTACCTTCTTCATCATAGTAATTAGGTACATCAACTGCTTTCTTCATCAATTCAATTTTTTGTTGTAGTGGAGGAATAAAGTCACCTAATTCTTCACTAGCATCACTTGCTTTATTTTGATTGTCATTCTGTGTAGCTTTTGTTTGTTGTAAGAAATTTGCTGTTTGATTTTCTGAGTCATCTTGTGCAACTTCTCCATCGGCAATACCGTCTAGTTTGTCTGCTAATGTTCTTAATAGTTCGCTGATTTGCATTTTATTTCCTTATTATATTGGTATATTAAATACCAAATCTTGCTCGTTCTTGGTTAAAGTTTTCTGTAACCTGATCGGCAGTTAGTGCCCCGTTGTATATTCTGACTACGCCAACATCGCCAGGGAAGAAGTACTTACTAGAAGTATCACCGTCCCATCTACGACCAACACGCACTGTACCGTTACCTGATCCGCTGACTGCTCCTACTGTTACAACACTGGCGTATACTCCATTGTTATATTGTTTTAAATAAGTACCATCATATGTACCAACGACATGATACCATTCTCCAATCGTAGGAATTAACGGAGATGCTGGACTTGTAACATGCCATGATCCATTATAGAAACCTACACGAACACTACTCTCTGCACCAGATACACCATTGTAATTTGTAATGCAGAAATTAATTGCATTATAGAAATTACTACCTTCTTGATATGTTGTTGTGACCAGTGCGGTTGCCCCTGTTGGGCCTGCTGCTGATAAATCAGCACTGGTTCTAAACCATGCTTCAACTGTCCATTGTGTTAAACTACCTAATGTAGCTGCCTCTGCATATTGTGCATTGCTAGGATTAAATGTAAAATACCCTGGCTCTGCTTGCGTATAAGTAGGTGAATTGTATAATGTGAAGTTATTGGTATTGCCGCTAACGTCATTCCAAGCAGTTCCTGTACCAGGATAACTTGCATCGTTTGATGTGCTCAAATCAACTAATAAGTTAGATTCAAGTGCTAAAACTTCCCAAGGTCTACCTGTTTGTAAACCACCGTTGTTATTGTTATCTACGATATTGTTTCCACTATACTGTGTGGGCAATAATGTGATATCGTAAATATTGTCGTTTCTATAATATGGTTTTGTAGGATCTACATTACCTGTTATTGTACCATCAATAGCTACAGTTTTTCCCTGACGTTTAGCCTGAGCAATATCCAGTTTGGCTTTTTGCCTCGCTTTTTTAGTGGTTAATGTTGAGATTCCGTTAGCTGACATTTTAATATCCTATGTATTATTTATCATAGGGAGTCTCTCCCGTGAGAGTGGGCTTACTAAACCATAGTCTAAACCACTCGTCAGTACCCGGACGAATGTTTCTTTCACGCTGAATCTGACCTAAATTACTACCACTTTGGCTAATTGTTTCACCATAGCTAGGTTGATTATTAACACCCGCTAACTTTTTCAAGTCATCTAGGTTGTCAATATTTTGAGAGGGTGCGGAAACGGACTTGAGTTTATCAAATCCGTTCATTAATTTACTTTGTTGAAAGGGATCGAACATCAACTATTTATTTGATATCGAGAGGCCTTTGTTTTGATAATAAGATACAGAAGTATTTTTCTTTGACAACTTTTGCTTCACCGTCTTCGGTGTAATTCAAGTCAAAATCAATAGTATTGAATCTTTCTGGAACAAATCCAGTACGATCAAACAATGCTGCCCATTGTAATGCTGTCAAAATGCTGTAATTATCAAGTTGACGCTCATGTAATCTTTCACCTTCAGGGGCTGGGACTTCAACATACAATTTACCAAACTGCTTCAATACACGATTATATTCGGCTAGTGTAAAGATTGGGTAAGGGCTTTTGCTTAGTACATGACGGGCAACGATAAAGTCAACGCTTTCTTCATAGAAACCTTCAGCTTGTGGCAAGAAAGTTGGATCATAAACTTTTACGTTTAATCCCTTATCTTCACAGATTTTTTTATCCACATCGCTAAGTGTTGTTCCCAAAACATTAGTGTAGCCACGGTCTTTGAATTCTTGCAATACATATCCACCACCACAATTAGTGTTGACAATAAAACTGTTTTTACTAAGATGTTGTGGGTCTATGTATTCTTGCATGATTTGCTTGGTTAGCGAACTATGAAATTCACTCTCACCTTCATCACCATAGTGATTGGTGTATAGCCATTCATTGAAGAATTTTAGTTTAATTAAATCGAGGGTGTTGTTAATATCAATCATAACTCTACTTATTCATAGAGTTAGTAATATTATTTTTTCTTTTTAGCTTTTTTGTCAGTAGTTTTCTTTGACTTACCAAAGCCTTTGAATCCTGTCACAGGACTTACACGATGAACGTCTTCTGGTTCTTTGCTTGCAGACCATGGAGTAACCTCATAATGCTCAGTAGGAATAGTGTTATATGCTGATTGAAGCATATTATGTTCTTCTTTGGTGTATGGGTGAGCACTGTTAAACTTTTCAGTATATGCCGCAGGATCCATATCAACTTTCTTAGTTGACTTACCATCAGCCATTGCAGTTGCCATCCAAATACGGTTCATATGGTATACACGATCATATCCACCAACGTCACGAGCAATGGATGAACCCTTGCTAACATTGTTATGGTCTTTGTGTATTTTACCTCTAGGTGGACCGCCCTCAACAATAAATTCGCTTGCTCTCATATTATGCCCGTGTTATTTCGTATGTTCCAACGTGTGTTATACTAGTATTTAATATTGGGTTGACCATGATTCTAACATTTCCATAACCAATATCCACATTATATCTTGTTAATGCATAGCCAATAAACACTGTACCATAAGCACTATAATGAACACTAGATCCATCGTTCTTAGTCATTACGCTTAATGTGACTGTTTGGCTACTAGTTGACCCGTCACGTGATGTAATCTGAAAAACACCTGCATTGAATTGACTTGCTGGCATTTGAAAAATCACTTGATTGGTAGTGTTGTCAGGTGTAGTTACACTGAACTTACCAATATTAATAGCTTCAAATGTAACTGAGCCACTTACAGTCAAATTACCATCTAAATTAGCATTGTTAAAATGCAAGTCAGCTAATTTACTAGTCAGTACTGTAACGGGGAAACTGATTGTATTTCCAGTTTCACTGATACTGATATTTCCTAGTGCAAATGTATTTGCTAAATGTAAATTACCAATACGATTTTCAGCAGTTCCTAAGTCAATACCTGCGTCAGATAACGGAACAACAGTTGCACCTAAATCTAATTGATTATGTGTACTATCATAAACCGCATTCGCAGTACCTGCAAAATAACCATTAGCATCAATATATTGTAATGAACCAGTTGGTCCGTTTGGAACTAAATTGCCCAAATGGGTAAAGTTATCATTAATCTTTCTAAACGCAACCTGTAATGGATCGCCTGTTCCATCGTTTGCTAATGTACCAACATTAATGGGGGTGATTGTGCTCATGTCTATTTTCCACTTATAGAGTATTTATCTTTTTAAGTCAACATGTTAGGTGATAAATAACTGACTATTAAGGAGCTTTCATGCGTAAATTTATTATTGGATTCTCATTGCTACTACTTTCAATCAGTAGCTTTGCATGGAATCAAAGACCACCATTCTCCGTAGATCAGTGTAAAGCACACGCGCCCTACGGTTTTCCACAAGCACAAGGTGTACAGCCATTGTGTCAGCAAGCATATCTAGTTGGATATGACGCCGCTGCAAAACTACCAAAGTTTGTAACATATGAACTACTTCCTCAAAATGCTCTTGGCTGCGTTGCTCGCACTAATGCTTTTGCTACCAATCAGTTTGTTCCTAATGGAGCCGTACCTGGCGACTACGCCGGTACAGGATATGACAAAGGACACATGGCTCCCGATGGCGACCTATCATGGGATGTTCAAGTAGAGTACGAAAGTTTCTTGATGACTAACATGAGTCCACAAGCAGGTTCACTGAATCGCGGTATCTGGAAACTACTAGAAACTAGTGTTCGTGGTTGGGCAGTTCAGCGCAATCAATCATACACTGTTTATGTAGGTGGAGTATATAATGCACAAGACAAGAAAATCGGCAACGGCGTCGTTGTTCCGCATGGTTTTTACAAAATTGTTATCAATAATCAGACCAAAGAAATAGCAGGATGGGCATTCCCTCACGTTGCTCCTTATCCTAACTTAGGTAATGACTTGACCAAGT
>Ga0208253_1000016_pt1 | contig 75722 bp, 118 predicted proteins | sample CryBogCBE10Oct08_FD_184573 | JGI IMG/M metagenome (GOLD analysis project Ga0208253, IMG submission 184573) | Freshwater microbial communities from Crystal Bog, Wisconsin, USA - CBE10Oct08 (SPAdes) | ecosystem: Environmental > Aquatic > Freshwater > Lake | place: Crystal Bog, Wisconsin, USA...
GGTCAGCCTGGTCAGCCTGGGGCAACCTGGGGCAACCGGTCAGCCGGTCAGCCGGTCAGGGCTGACCGGCTGACCGGTCACGGGTCAGGGCTGACTAGTCAGCGTAGGCAACCTTACGAGCGCCGGTCATCTTCCCGCCGTTCTGAAACCGCATGTCATGCGCCCATGTCTCAACATCGAAGAGCCATGCAAGCGGGTCGGCAACGGGGCGCGCGTAGTCAGCATCAACGGCTGACCAGATAACGTCTGCCAGAACGATGGCAACATCTTCAGGAGTGCTGGTCACGGTCAGCCCGTAACCGTTGCCCTTCTTCATGACCGTCTCACCGTTAGCCTTCACATAGCCACCGGCAACATTCACGCCATCGCCAGCCAGCCAGCGAACGGCACCAGCGACAACGCTGACAACAGTGACAGTCACGTCATCAGCCCATGCGCTGACCGGCTCAACGCTGATAATCAGCATCTCACCAGCCACGCCACGACCGGCAACGTACTTACGGCTCACCGCGCCGTGCTGACGCATGTAGTCAGCCTCAGTCACGGTCACCAGCCCGATAATGCCGCCGGTCATCTCATCTTCACTGATAGTCAGCCCGATAGCCTTAGCGGCTTCGATAACGGCAAACTGGTCAGCGTAGTTATTCATTGTGTTCATGTCATTCCCTTATGTAGTACCGGCGTAGTTGCCGATGACCAGAGTATTGCACGCCTAGCGCCAGAGTGCAAGCACCTTGCATAATCCCTGATGAGAGGGTAAAAAAGACGCTAAAAAAAAGGCAAAAAAGGGCAAAAAAAGGCTTGACAACAGGGCAAAAGTATGCATTGTGATACACAAAAGCGCGAGCGACCCGCTACACAGGGCGCAAATAGTAGTCAGGGTGTCACCACGCGCACAATTCCACTTTTTCTTCCAAACGAACAAATGTTCAGACACGCTTGAGCAGAGGGGCCTCAAAAACCCTGGGTCTTGGAAAATCGCTACAGACCACTAAGGGGGGTGGCAAATTTTTTTTCGGGGGGAAATCCTGGACTTCGAATGCTACAATTGAACACCAGGTTAAAAGGAGATGAACTAATGGGCAAGAAACTCGACACCGTTGAAGAAAAAATCATGCTGGCGTTTGAAGAGTCACTAAATAAGTTGCGGGCGCCTTCGCACCGAGACGACCAGTTCGAAAACGGCTACGCAACAGCGCTACAAGACGTCAAGCACCTCATTGCTTCTCTGAAGTAGTTTGTGGTATAATAGTAGCATATGACTACGCAACCACAACCAAAATCGGGGCGGCCCTACGGAGCCCGTGAACTCATTTCCCTCCTTGCAAAAAAATGGGCGGAAGATTACCTTGCTGCGGATGAAGCGGCCATTGCAGCGACGATTAGGGCCCGTCTACAGCATTCTAGAGTAACACCTGAAGACGTAGCCAAAGTAAATAACAGTGAAAGGATTGACATGAGCAAGTACAAGTCAAACGTGGAGTATATTGCAACTTGGGGGGAATCGCTGTTGAAGAGCCCCCACAACACCTCAACGCCTCGGGAAAAAAATTCGGGGGCAGACTCAGCCTTCTTTCACCTGACTCGAGACTTCTCTGAAAAGGTCTTTGAAGAGTTTACCCAGGGTACAGCATTCAACGTCTCCTTTGCCAATAACAAGGGACTGCGAGAATTGACGTCGGTAGAGATTCAGGGACTAGAGGGACTTCCGGGCGACACCGTAGTGCGATACAACGGCACATTCGCAATCCTGAAGAAGACTCACCAGGTTTGGAAACACAAGAACGAACTCCCATGACAGTAGCAGTAGTAACATTTATAGTGATACTAGGAATGATTTGGTTCTCTGAACCGCATCCACACAAGTGAGAAATCCCCCGCCCGGCGAGTGCTAGGTGGGGGATTTTTTATTGAACACGTGTTTTTTTATGTACCGTTTTTTGCAAAATTTTTCAACGGCTATGGCTGGGGTAGTTAAATAGTTTGTTTTGTTTATTTAATTTATGGGGGGCCACAATAAACTAATACAGCATTTTGTATTATCAATTGGCTGGCAGACTAGGACTCGAACCTAGAACGGAGGAACCAGTCTGCTCTGGGGCCTCGGGTCGAACGAGGGCTAGGAGTTTCAAAGACTCCGGTGCTACCTTTACACTACCCCAGATTGTTTAGGTGTTTGCGAATTGCGTTATCCGAAACTCCCCAGTGTTGCCATTACACCATCTGCCACTGGTCGATGGGGAGGGATTCGAACCCCCGAACTCTATTGAGGTCTGGTTTACAGCCAGAAGCGTTTGGCCACTTCGCTACCCATCGATATTAGTGGCGGGGGTGGGATTTGCACCCACGACCTTCGGGACATGAACCCGCTGCTCTACTGCTGCGCTACCCCGCTTTGAATAGTATAGCACACGCGGTACTACTTGTCAAACCTCATTCTGCAAATCTTCGGATTTCCTCAAAGATGTGATAGATAAGAAGGGCTTGGTGAATCGGCGCCTCCATGTATTGCAAGGAGATGATGGCGTTCTCTTCTAGCCGGTTTACCTGCTCGAGAAATTCTTCCCGGTCAATCATCCCCAGCCGCCGATAATTTCACCGATGGTCCGCAGGGCATCTTCTGGCGTGCCGTCGTTGGTAATTGAGTAGTCCCAGTCGTTTTCTAGCAACGTCTCGCTTTGGTGCCCGTTGACGGGACCCAAGCCGGTGCGCGTAACTTGGATAATGCTACCGCTCCGGTCGCGAATAGCCTTTGCCTCATTAGGGAACCTAACGTCGGGGATTACAATGCGGTCAGTTTTTGCGTTCTTGAAAAGTGTCTCGACCCAGATTTCTTCCCCCAAAAATTTGCGCCCGCCCTCGGTGCCAAAGCGTTGAAGAAGTTCACGAATCTCTGCGTACTCGACCTTTGCCTGGTCCCAGCCAAGCGTGTCTACAAGTTGTTGCAAGCGCGTGACTTCCCTAAACTTCTCTTCGTAAAAAAGAACAATGATTGGGTTGGTAGCGTACAGCATGTTACGCATAGCATCGGCAAAAGCAATGCACTCAAATCCGTGGTTTTTAACCATGAGTTGAGCAATTGTTGTTTTACCGCTACGAGCGTAACCGGACAGTCCTATAATTTCCATGGTGCCCCCGGACGGATTCGAACCGCCGACTCCCACGTTACAAGGGTGGTACTCTGGCCATCTGAGTTACAAGGGCGGGCGTTGGTCAGGTGGGAGTCGAACCCACACAAAACGGGATAGAAGCCCGTGGCACTATCCTTTATGCTACTGACCAAAAGTCTCCGGGGGCAGGGGTCGAACCTGCGACATACCGATTAACAGTCGGTTGTTCTGCCACTGAACTACCCCGGAAAACCCTTAGCGAAGGTGCTTAGCGGGAGCAGTCTTCTTGACGGGCGCCTTGGCCTTTGCAACTGCCTTGACAGGAGCAGGCGTTGGTGCGGGAATCAAAGCAGTCAACTTTGTTTCCAGTGTTTGCAATTCGGTGAGAACGTTGTCGAACTCAGCCTCAATGTGTGTGATGTACGCAGTGAACTTGGTGTCTTCAGCCTTGGCAGTCTTGATTGCATAAGCAATGAAGCCAACGGCAGAAGCAACCCACGAAGTGCCAACTGCGGTGAAAATGTTAGCGGATGCCGACATGGTTTTCCTTCCTCTTAAACCCCACGTATGTGGTGCTTTCCATTGTAGCACAAAAATGAAAACCCTGTCAACCTTTTCAACCATGTCAAGTTTTGGGCATTTATTTAATACTAATATTAGTATATATACCCCTCCTCACTGGTGAGGACCCCAAAGTTTCAAGGAAATTGCCAAATGGTTGACATAAAACCCTGTAAATGATAGGGTTTTGCCCATGAGCGAAAACAGCAAAAACAGGTATCTTGTTCTTGCTCACATTGACAACGAAAAATTGACATATCGAGACGTAGTGGTACCAGATATTGTACCACTCTACGTAAACACCGAAGAACGAAAACACATAGGTTCCGCGCATTTGCGCAAAAGAGGCAAGCGCATCTATGCTCTCATTGAGATGACCGATAGCGTTTTAAATTTTGGGCCGGCCCCGTCAATTGCCCTCAGTCTCAAAAGCAAAAAACCGGTAATTGAAAACAACGTGTCCTACATTGACGAAGGTGTGGTACTATGTGCATACATCGTAAACCACGATGCGTGGGAATCTTTATACGGGAACACAGAGGACAAGTATGTTGAATTGGATTAGTTGGGCGCTCGGCGTTTATTTTTTCATTGCAATTCTTTTCTTTGCCCGAGTGTTTTACATATCAAATCGCATGATTAAGACTTGGAAGAAAGAAGGCTTTAACTTCCCAATTCTTAACCTCTTGACCAGAATGATTAGCGATTGCCTTTTTTGGCCTGTGTACATTTTGTGGCATGGATTCAAGAACATCATTGAGGACCTTCGTTGAACACGCCCCCCAAAATCCAGGGCAGTCATTTTGCGAATCCAAGTCTCCGCGGTGCAATTATTGCCGAATGCCCTAAGTGCGGCATTGTATGCGAAGACAGTTCAATCTCCATTTCTCGCATGACGGTTGTTTCTGCGGACAAAACGGAAACGACCGAAAACTTCAAGGGGACGATTATGACCAAGTACGTCATTGAAATTTTTGGAGAGTTTCTTCACCGCACCTGCCTTGTTTGCAGATACTCATGGGAAGACCCAACCGTCGACACGATAGGAGACTTGCTATGAGCAAATCCCGCGCAAAAGGCACCTCATTTGAGAGCGCTCTTGTAGAGATTTTGAACGAAGAAGGATTCCCCGACGCCAAGCGTCCCGGCCCAATCAACTGGGAGTTCGGTGACATTGATGGGGTCCCAATGGTCATTGAAGCAAAAAACCAACAAGCCTTGGCTCTCGCCGCCTGGATGAAACAGGCCGAGATTGCTTCTAAAAAAGCCGGCATGCCGTTTGTGGTTGTCCACAAGCGTAAGGGGAAAAATGCCCGTAAAGCGTATGCCACTCAAGAGTTTGATGCGTGGTTGATTTTGTTCCGCGCATACAAATACTGCATAGAAAACAACGTCGACCTAAATCCTTGACATTGTAAATTTTTTGTTGTACATTTGTCGTATAATGGACACCTTTGGGTGCTCCCAGTTCTTTATGGAGGAACCCATGGCTAAGAAGTTGAACCGTCGTTCTCAACAGCGTTTGAAGAGAATGACAGACTCCCTCGAGGCCATTAGTCGGTTCACCAACAAAATCTCCGTTGTGGAACTTGAAACCCTTGTCCGCCGTGATGAAATCGGCGTCGACACCTATGCAGTTTCCAATACAGGCACAAGCATTGCCGCGTCAAGTCGCGGTGCAAGTTCTGAATTGACCCCCACCGAACGCGCCGCCGAAATCAGCATGAAGGGCAAGAAGCCCTATGACCCGGTTCGAGAAGAAGTTCGCAAGATTGAAAAGAAAATTATTCAATCAGAAGAAAACCTTCGTCAAATTGTAGAAAGCATCAACTTTCTTAAAGAAGGCGTTGAAAAGAAAAAGCGCCGTCAAACAAGCGAACCTTGCGAGATTTGCGAAGTTCTTCCTGCGGTTAAAACCGCAATGTGTTCTGATTGCTACCTTGATTGGGTAGATGCGGGGGCTCCCGACCGTTTTCGTTGGCGTGCATACATGCACCAACTGACAAACTCTGACGGGCAAGTTTTGGTAACTGATGTACCGCCCGCCCGTCGTCAAGTTTTAAATACTTGACATTTCAGAAATCTGTGTTAGTCTATGAACAAGAATCGGCCTCATTCTGCCCCGAGCACGGAGGAACTTTATTACCTTGGTTTTGAACCATGGCAAGTTTCTATTATTCAGAAACTACCGATTGACCTTCAGTGGGAAGCACATGATGAGTTCATTCGGCGTCTAATGTCAGACAATGACGTAGACAATTTAAGGTTCTAACGATTATGCACAACGACGACATTAACCAACGTTCAGAAGAACTCATTGAGAGCCTGGGCAACCTTGTTGGCGAAAACGAGATTGAGGCCCGTAAGTATTTGGGCGACAAGCAATACGAGGAAATCACAGCGTTTCTTCGCATGAACAACAACTTGAGCATTGCACAAACAGCGGCTCAAATTGAACTTCTAAAGTCTTCTGCGTTTTTGCGTTCGTCGTTTGCTTTTATTGCCCTTTGGTCAATCGTTCTTGCAACAGCATGGTCTTTTGTCATTTGGTTTAAGTAATGTCTGGTAACACTTTTGGAAAGTTTATTTCAGATTCGGTCAAGCCGCCTGAAATAGATGTATTTGGCATTCTGGGATACGTCCCAACAGAACGCCAGCAAGTGTTTCACGCGGCTTCCGCCGAGCGAGTAGACGCCATTCTTTATGGTGGTGCTGCCGGTGGTGGTAAGACAGCGGCGTTCTTGATGGACGCGCTCTACAATGCCGCAAATTTTCCTGGTATGAAGATTGGTTGTTTCCGTCGTTCATACCCAGAGTTAGAAGAATCGTTCTTGGCGCAGTTAGCCAAGTGGAACTACGGTCGTGACCTAGGTGCCAAGTGGAACTCAACCAACAAGGTTTTGAAGTTCGCTAACGGTTCTATCATTAACTTTACATACGCTGAAAACTTGGTTGACGCATCCCGAATCCTCGGTGGTGAGTACCAAGCCTTTTACATTGACGAAGCCTCGCAAATGATGCCCGCTGTTATTCAGCACATCGAAGAGCGTCTTCGTTCCGGTAGCCGACTTGTTCCGGTTATTGGTTTGCGCCTTGCTACCAACCCTGGTGGTATCGGCCACAAGTACCTTAAAGACCGATTCATTAATCCCACTAAGCGCGGGAAATTCCGGTACGAAGAAAAAGTGGGCGACGGCAAAAACACCCGTAGCGTTGCTTTTATTCAAGCAAAAGTTACGGACAACCCTCACGTCAACGAGGGCTACCACGCAGTTCTTGACTCCATTCCTGACCCACGGCGCCGCGCAGCGATGCGAGATGGTGACTGGGACGCAATGGTCGGTCAGTTTTTTGAGCAATGGCAATACTCCAAGCACGTTGTGCCATCTTTTGAAATTCCAAAAGAGTGGCCTCGTTACGCTGGTATTGACTATGGCTTCAAGGACCCGTTCGCCGTTGTATGGGTTGCAATAGATAACGATGGTCGCATGTGGGTGTACCGAGAGATTTGCGTCTCTGGTTACAACTCCGACGAGCAGGCCAAACTTATTCTTGCTACCGAACAAGGCGCGGGTGAAACAGAAGTTATCAGAGTGGCCGACCCTTCAATGTGGGGAAGCCGCGGTACTCCTCTTTCTATTGCCGACGACTATGGCATTAACGGCTGTGGCATTATGCCCGCCAACAATGACCGTATCAACGGCTGGGCAAGAGTTCACCAGTACCTCAACGACGCGCCAGCCTGTGAATATCACCGGGCAGAAGGCAAAGAGCGTTGCCCAATGCTTCATGTTTTTGAAGACAAATGCCCGATGTTTATTGAGCAAATCCCAGCGTTGCCACGAAGCGCAGCCAAGCCGGACGACTCAGAAACACGAAACGTTGACGACCACATTCCTGACGCGTTGCGTTATGTTTGCATGTATGCCGGCGTTTATGCTCGACCCGTAATTTATAGCGACTTTTCTTCGTCATTCACAACGAGTGTTCCTGATACAATGGTTATTGTAAAAGAAGACGAAGCCCCTCCACTAAGGCAACCAAACTTTGGTGGTCTATTTGTTGGAGATTTTGGGCTTAGTCCCTTTTAAAGAAAGATAACCACATGGCTATTACATCATTTAAGAGGGGACTTGAGGAGGCCGCGAGCGCCTTTGAAGAGATTCTAGAGGCACGCCCTAAGAGTTCTCCAAAGCGAGCAGGCTACGCCACTGGTGTTCCTATTGGCGGCTCAACCGAGGTTAACCCCGGCGAAAACGTAACCGCTGGAACCCTTGACCGCGCCACGTTTATGCAGCAATTGCTTCAAGCGTACTTGGCCTGCCCATGGTCGTCTGCTTCCGTAGACACCATTGCGCGCACCGCTACCGCTGGTGGCCTCGAGGTTGCTTACGAAGGCGGCATGACCGGCCCGACCAAGACGCCAGACGCGCCAGAAGACGTTAAAAAGGTCCAGCAACTTCTCAAGTATGTCAACCCACAAGACGACATTCGACAGTTGATGCGTCAGATTATTACTGACCTTATGATTTTTGGTGACTCGTTCACCGAAGTTGTTTGGGTTATGGGCGAGCCAGTTGCGCTGTACCCGCTTGACCCAACAACAATGACTGTTCTTGCTAACGAGCATGGCGTTGTCAATGGCTACTACCAAAAAACCGCCACAAACCGTGAAGCAAAGTTTAAGCCCAACGAAGTTATTCACGTTAAGTTTGACTCCCCCGGCTCAACCTTGTACGGTGTATCGCCAACGCAAAAGAACATTCTTCCAATTACTTCGTGGTTGTTTACTGCTGCACTTGTCAAAGAGACAATGAAGCGCGGTGACCCTCTGCGTGCGCACGTTGACTGGCCCATTGCCCTGCCTGAAGCAGAGATGCGCAAACTACAGCAACAATACGCAATTCGTAACTTGGGTGCTAGAAACATTGGTAACTTGTTTGAAACCAAGGGTGGCGCGGTCGTCACCGAAATGGGCTCAAACCAAATTAACAACTGGCTCAACACCCTTCAGCAACGCCGTGACGAGATTCTTTCTGGCTACGGTGTTCCGCCTTCAAAAGTCGGCGTTATTGAAGCCGGTAACCTTGGTGGTGGAACGGGAACCCAGCAGGACAAGACGTTCCGCGTCAACACTGTTGGTCCAATTCAGGAACTAGTTCTTGAAAAGTTTTCGTTTGCGCTTCTTTATCAGGCTTACGGCATTACCGACTGGGTTATCAAGTTCGGTGTAGTCGACTGGCGAGACGACGAAGTTATTGAACTTATTCGTGACCAGCGTATCCGTAACGGTACTTGGACTCTTAACAAGGCTCGCTCAGACATTGGCGAACCTCCTGTTAAGGGTGGCGATGACGCGGTTCTTATTGACCGTCAGAACATGGTTCTTTGGGCTGACCTTAGCGACCTGTCTGCTGCAAACCTTGCAGTGGTTCAGTCGCAGGGCGGCACCATGAACATGCCTCAGTTGCCAAACACAAATCCCGGTGCCCCCGACGGCGCCGGAGCAAAAACGCCAAAGTCTGCGGTAAGCCCCTCGTCAAAAAAGACTAAGCAGGCGGCAACCCCGATGGGCGCACCAAAAACTCCCAAGGGTTCAGAAACGGCCTTTGCCAAATTCCTAAGGGAAGACGACAGTGACGACGAATAATCAGACTCCCATTGAGTTAGATGGCAAACCTTTTTACAACGAAGGCGAGCCTGTTGTTCCTTTCCTCGGCCTTACAGCCGCTCGAGCAGCAGCATTGGTTCCAAAAGAAGTAGGATAATATGGGCCAGTACCCATCGCCAAAGGTTTATCACGCTGGCTACATGGGACAGGCAGGTGCGTTCGCAACGCACTATCGTTATCCGGCTGGGAGCCAAACGTACGCGCAGTTAACGGCAGAGCGTAACAACCTAATTAAAGCCCGTGCGGCCAAAGGTTATTACCACAAAACCAGTGCGGCCAAATCAATGGCACGCAATCACGAGAGTGCTACTTTCCGAGGCAATCTTGCCCGTAATCACGTTTATGGCGAGTATTACTTGGCTAGCATTAAGCAACACGCAGTTGGTGTTCGTTGGATGGCTTTTCACCAAAAAGCCAAAATCAAAAAACCAAGCATCAACGGTAAGTTTAGAAAATTTAAGGGCGATATTGCCCCTGGGCGCTACATGCAAAGAACTGCTTGGGGGACCGCAAGGAAACCTTCGTTTAAAAGCAATCTTACAAAGCGTTCAAAAAGATTTCACCACATTCACAAATGGCGTGGACACGGGAACAAGTTTGTACCGCTGTAAATAAAATTTAAGGTAAATTATGGCAGACGGTTTTTCGCCACCGGAACAAGTTAGAAAGAACGCAGCGCGCTCGCTGGAACTCCGCAAGGAACACGGTCGTGGTATGACCGCTGTTGGCGTTGCGCGCGCTCGAGACTTGTCCAATGGCAAGAATATTTCCGCCGATACCATTAAACGCATGCACTCTTACTTTGCTCGTCACGAAGTTGACAAAAAGGGCAAAGACTGGGCTAATCAGTCCAACCCATCTGCCGGTTACATTGCGTGGCTTGGCTGGGGCGGAGATGCTGGTCGTTCTTGGGTCAATGGAATTATGAAGAAACTTAACGCCAAAGAATCTCAGGAGATTTCGGAAATGGCCTCAACAAAAGCCGCAGTAATTCGTGGCATTTTTCTAAAGCCTGGCGTGTCTAAGAACCGTCGTCTTTACACGAAGAACAACATTGCTAAGGCTGTTGAGCGCATGAATCAGCACTTGCTCAAGGGCGAGGGAATGCCTCTGAACATGGCTACAAGCCACGCTGCCGCCTTTAAAGACGACGCAACCTCAACCGTTGGTCGTATTACAAAGGTTAATCTTTTGCCTGACGGTTCAGCCGCTTTTGAAGCAGAGATTGCCAACACGGCTCATGGTCGTGACGTTGCTAACTTGGCTGCCGGTCAGTTCATCAAGGGTGTTTCAATCCGAGGTGAGTGGATGGGCGAGCCCCGTTCTACGCTTCACACAGACGGCGAAGAAGCCACCACAGCCGACGACCTTGCTGTCCACGGCATTGACTTTACAAACAGCCCCGGCGTTGAAGGCGCGGAGATTCAGTACGCTGAACTTTCGGAATCCTACGACCGACACGCAATCTACGAATCCATTGAAGACGTAGAAGTTGTTGAGCGTTTCTCTGCTCTTGAGCAACTGGCAGACGAGAAGGACGCTTCAAAGCCTTACGGCGATGTTGACTACGCCGACCCTGGTTACCAGAAGGACAAGAAGAAGCGTTACCCAATTAACACCGCCGCGCACGTTCGCGCCGCTTGGTCTTACATCAATCAAGGTGACAACGCCAATCTCTACACCGCCGCTCAACTTGCTCGCATTAAGACGCGCATCAAGTCAGCCGCCAAGAAGTTTGGCATCAACATTGTCAGCGAGCAAGAAGCGCTTGCTTTTGACATTCAACAAGTTCTCGAGGCTTACGCCTCAATTGCTCTTGTCAACGACGACGACAGCATCAGCATTACCGGTTACGCAACAGACCCTCACCAGTTGAAGACGGTTGCTAACCGAATCGCTTTTGGAGCCATTGCAGCAATGCACGCAATTGACCCAGATGACGACGGAGACATTTACCTATCTAAGCCTGATTGGTCACAGGTAGATGCAACCGGCGACGCTGGGGGCATGGGACCGGAAGACGAAATGTATAAAATAGACGACAACAACATGGAGTGCGCTGAGTGTGGCTGTGAATGCTACGAAGGCGCCGTCCACTGTCACATGTGCGGAGCACTTCTGCCTGCCTCACCGGCAACAGATGCGCTTGGCTGCGGCACTTGTGGAGCATCAACTCCGCAGGACGCCATGTATTGCCCCACTTGCGGGGACCCCGTACCACAGGCAGAGTCAAGCGACGATGCCCTAACCCAAACAGAGGAGGAAGTCACTATGACTGACGACCAGACTACTGCTGAGGCTCCGGCTGAGGAAATTGCGCTTGAATCAACCGCTACCCGCACCCTGACCGACGCAGACCTTATGGCCTTTGCCAGCATCATTGCTGCTGCGCTTAAGCCTGTCGAATCAACACCCGAAGAAGAAGTAACCGCCGAGGTTGCTCCCGAGGAAGAGGCCGCTGAAGCACCTGCTGAAGAGCCCGCTGCCGAGGAGCCTGCCGCCGAGGTTGCTGCTGAAGAATCTATCGAATCACAGGAGAACACCGTGAGCGAAAACACATTTACCGCTGAACAAGTTGCCGCAATGATTGCAGAAGCCGCCTCTAAGGCCGCTACTGAGGCTGTTGCCGCTGCTAAGCAAAGCGCTGTTGAGACGTACCGCAACGGGGGCCAGACCTTCCGTAAGGGCTTCGCAACCAGCGGTTCAGTAGGAAACGACGCCTCTGACTTGTCAGAGTCGGAGGAACTGGACCCTCGCAAGTTGGCTGAGATGAACTCTTCAGCCTTCCGTAAGGTTCAGGCAGAGGCATGGGGCTCGACTCCATTCTTTGCACACAAGTTTGCCCAAGCCGACCGCGGCTACTAAGCAAAGTATTACCCAACCAACCTATCCAAAATATTTAAGGAGAATTAGCCATGGCTAACGATTTGGAAGAGGCCCTTACTGCCGCGGGTGCTGCTGCACTCGTACAGAAGCAAATTGACCCTGTATTGCTCGAGTACCAGCGCCGCTACGCGCCACTGGTCCGCGCACTGCCTACGGTCAAGTGGGGCTCAACAGTTTACTACTTCAACAAGCGCACACAGTTGCCTTCTGGTGGCTTTGTCACCGACGGTGGTGCTCGCGCTGTTTCAACCTCTAACTACGCCCAGGAGAACTTTCAGATTCGTCTGCTCCAAAGCGTTGGTGCTGTCACGGGTTACTCACAGGCTGTTACCGCAGACCTGATTGGTGACCTCCGTGCCCGTGAAATCGAGGGCGCTGCCCGTGGTTTGTACTGGGACATGGAAACGGCGCTTATCTGGGGTGCTGAACTGCCCACAACAAAGGGCCCATACCCTCAGTTTGACGGTCTTGACGTCATCTGTGCATCATTTACTTCGTCCCCAACCGGCGGTCCTACACAGGGCATCGGTGGCGGAACAATTGACAACTACGGCGGCGCTTCGGGCACAGCCGGTTGGGGTGCTCCCAACTACAGCCCGTGGACTGACGGCGTAGACCAGAACGCTATCAACGCTGGTGGCGCTCAACTTTCACTTGGTGGTCTTGACCTCCTCATCGACCTCGTTGAATCGAACGTCGCTGAGCCCGTCGAGAACTCGGAGTGGATGTTCGTCATGTCCCCCGCTGCTAACAGCCGTCTGTCGCAGTTGCTCATCAACCAGCAGCGCTTTGTCGACCAGGTTGAGATTTCTTCCGGTTTGATTGTTCCCACATACCGTGGCGTTCCAATCGTGAAGTCGTCCTTCCTTTCGCCTCGTACCAACAAGATGGTCACAGTTGTTGCAACTGGCTCGACTGCTACTGGTACGCTTGCCGCTGCTACATACAACTACGTTGTGTCGGCAGTTATCGCTCGCTTCGGTGAAATCCAGGGCTCGACCGCCGCTACCGCAACTCTTGCTGGTGCCGGTAACGTTACGCTGACCTTCTCGACCCCAGTTGGTCCTGAAGGCGCTCAGCCTACCCACTACAAGGTGTACCGCGCTACCGGTTCGTCGCCTGCCAACACGGCCTACACCCTCGTCGGTATGGTTGACGCCAACTACCTCGACTCGTCGGGCAACATCTGGCCTGTCACTCAGATTGTGGACAACGGCGCTGGCCTTGTTGCAACTGACGGCACGCACGCTACGTCCGCCTCATCGGGCTACTTCTACGCCAACACTGGCCTGAACCCTCTGACCGCCAACGGTGAGCAGAGCATCTACCTCATGTCACGTGACCCGAACTACATCGTTCGTCCTCACGTCCGTGAGATGCAGCCAGTGAACGTGTTCCCGACCACTGCTTCGCCCGACAGCCTGCCGTTCGCATTCGTTGCGGACACCACGCTCGCCGTTCGCGCTCCGAAGTACATCGGTCGCTTGGCTAATGTCAAGGCTGCTCTCGACAGCACCGCTGGTAACGGCATCCTGCCTACCAACACGTCGTACACGCCTAACTTCATTGTTGACTAATTTAGTCAACGTGTGGTTACGGTTTAAGTAGCACACAATTCTAGTGTGGCGGGCGGGGCCCCTCGTTCCTCCCCCGCCCGCCGCGCTGGATTTCCCGAAAGGTTTAAAATGACTTTGCTTGCAAAGAACGAGCCAGGCGGCGCTGCCGGACTGGTTTGGGAAAAAGCAGGAGCGGAAGGCGCCATTGAGATTCACCCTCAGTTGGCCCAAGAACTTCTTGCCATTCCCGGAAAACTATTCTTCGTTGTTGAAAAAGAATTGAAGAAGGCCGAAGAAGAAGTAAAGGAAGCGGTCGAAAAGGTCGTTACCAAAAAGGCAGCCCCCGAGGCACCTGCCGCTGAAGAGAAGGTCGGAGACGACCTCTCAGATGCCTTAGAAGCAACATCACCAACTAAGCGACGCGCAACAAAGGAATAGGTATACCATGGCAAATAACGGGTCACAATATTCGGACCCCGTTGCTCTTGCCACGGTTGCCGAGTTCTCAAAGCGCTATCCTGAATTGGTTGTTGACTTGGATGCGACAACTATTGCGGACATTCTTGTTGAGGCAACTGCCCACCTTGAAGACCTTACAGGTCGTCGTCTTGCTCCTTTCAAGGGGCACATTTACCAAGACCGTCTCTTTGGGATTGACCCAGGTGAGTACGGCAACAACGCCGACATGCCGATGGACATTTTTGGTTCATTGGGCATGTCACAGGCTATTGCACTTGGCGCCTCAACGCTCGTCCGCCACTTTTGGCTTGACCAGCACGCGCCGGCATACCCTGAACTATGGACTTACAACATTCAGTCCATGACCATTTACCGTACCTATGGTGACTACCAGCCAATTGACTTTAATCATGGTGGCGTCCGCGGCCCAGACGTAACCGACGGTCACGTTTGGATTCGACTAGGTACATTTGCCCCCGAGGGCTCACGAATTGAAGTTGTTTATGACGGCGGTTATACAAACGGCATTCCACCGTCATTGCGACGTGCGTGCTTGTTCCAAGCCGCTAAATTTATTATGCTTGAATTTGAACCACAAACCCGTCGCGAGATGAACCTTGACGACATAGACAAGCAAATTAACAGTCTAATTGGGCCTTGGGTACGTGGTTAATGCCAGTTAAGACAATTGTTTACGGCAAAACGTCTAAATCGGAAAAAAACTTCGCTAATTTTGCAGCCCGGCTTGACATTATCAAGGAACGCCTTGAAGACCCACAGCCGGCACTAAACTCAATTGTTGCAGAGTTTGGCCTCATGGAAGCGCAACGTTTTCTTGATGGCGGTTTTGCTCCTGAATTTGGCATTAATAAAGCATGGACTCCTATTAGCAAGGAGCAAGGGTATAATCGCAATTCTGAGGGCGGAAACAAAAACACCGACCAAACCCTTTTGAATTTTGGTTATCTTGCTCGAGCCGCATCTAATCCCGAACTAGATTATGTTGGGGTTAAAGCGGTAAAGATGATTATTGACCCAACCCGGGAAGCGCCCAGGGGTTATTCTCATGGTCGCAACTATGGTGAGTTTCACCAACACGGATTAGGCCAAAACCCTAAGCGTGAAATTGTTACCATCACACCAGCGTTTGTTAAAATCGCTAACAAAATTATTAAAGTCTACGTGCTTGAAGGCGCAGGAAAAGAAGTTGACCGCAAAAAGGTTAACATTCCTTCTAACACTTGGCGTCGTGAAGACGTTAAAGCGGAACTCCGCAAGTACGAACGTCGAATGGAACGTCGCAAGGCGGGCCTTCGCACTTTTGGTGAAAGCCACATTATTCACAGTGGTCGCGGCATTCCCAAATACGAACAGCAGTCAACATTCCTTGGCGGCGGAAGACTTGGTAAGAGGGGCTACTAATGGCAAACAAAGAGTGGTGGACAAATTGGTCCATGACAGACCTTGGCGATGCTTACGGTCCGGTCTACGGCGGTCATTCAGTTCAAGAGGCTTTTTACAACACGCTTCAGACGTGGTTTCCAACTTACATTGCCGAATTCAATCGTGCAATTGGAAGTAACGTTCTTGCCGTTCCTTTTGAATATCGCCACCGCCCCGATTATCGCACACTGCCCCGCAACGCAAAGGCAGCAGTGTTAGTAACGGTTCCTGGCACAGCCGGGCAACCAGAGATTTACCAAAACAATGTTCGTGCTCACTTTCACGTTGACGTTATGGTGTACATTTATGGTACAACCGACTGGCAAGAAACAGAAGCACTTACACAGGCGTATGCGTCCTGTATCCGTACCTGCATTGTTCAAAATCGTGCCCTCGGCGGTCTTGCCGAAAGCACTATTTGGGTGGGCGAAGAATACCTTGAAGGCGAACACAGTTCCGGTCGAACAACCGGCGTATCGCACATTCGTTTCTTGGTTACCATCGGCAATGTAATGAACATCTTTGGTGGTGTTCCTGCTCCCTCTACAGCGGCCCCAGCGCCGTTGCCAGAAGTGGAAACGTACAACATTACCGTCGAGAAAGAATCGCTATGAATCAAATCACAATTCTAATCCAGTCGAACTATGTAGTATTTGACGACTTGGGGCAACCGATGGCACAAGGAGAAATCCACACTGTCAATCAGACGCCGGTTATTGAGGACCTTATCTCAAATGGTCAAGCCACTATTGTCCCTACGCCCGTAGTCGAAGCGCCGGTTCAAGAAGTAGCACCAAAGGCCGCCACAACAACAAAAAATTCTAAGAATCAGGAAACTGTTTCAACTAGCACAGGAGAAATCTAATGGCTCAAGCCCCAGGCACTTATGTTACAGTGACCGCTAATGCCGCCAATGTTGCAGTCCAAAACCCCACGGGTACTTGGTTTGCACTTGGTGTTGCCGCCGGTCCTGCCAACATTCCGGTCCCCGTTCAGTCAATGAACGACTTTAACGCCGTGTTCGGTCAGATTGTGAACGGTCAGATTACTGGTCGCTACACAACCGCCAACGTAAACAGCACATTGCTGTACGACGCCCTTGACACGTATTTCCGTGAAGGCGGCATGCAGGCTTACGTAGTCCGCGTTCAGCCCACTTCGACCGGTGTTGCCGCCACTTCCGGCACAACTGGTGGTGCCTGGACTCTTACCGCTAGCGGTAAGGGAACATGGGCTAACTCGTCAAGCGCCGCCGCCAACGGTGTTATCGTTACCGTTAACTACATTTCAGCCGGTAACTACAGCGCCACAATTGCGTACAACGGAAACATCAACGCTTCAATCACTGGTCTTTCTGGTGACACCGACATTATCAACTGGATTAACTCGCTGCCTCTTTATCAGGGCCTTGTTAGCGCCGCCTCGTCTGCCGGTGCTTCGACACTGCCGACCACAACCGCCGCGCCTCTCGTTGTTTACATGACCGGTGGTACGGACGTTGCTGTTGTCGACGTTGACGTTACAGCCGCTCTTGCTTCAATCACCGAAGCCTACGGTCCCGGTCAGGTTTCGTACCCCGGTAACACCGACGCTGCAATGTACGTTAGCCTTGCTAACCACGCCGCTGCCTTTAACCGTGTCGCCTTGCTGGACGCGCCCAACTCGGCCACCGCAACCACCGTTGCTTCCGCCGTGTCGACCTTCCAGGGCAACTCGAGCGTTACCGACCCTTCGTACGCCGCGTTTTTCGGACCTTGGCTGCTGACCCCCGGTAACGTCAACACCAACCCCTCGGCAACAAACCCCTACGCGTTTACTCGCACAGTCGCCCCTGTTGCTTTGGCTGCCGCCAAGATTGCACAGACCGACGCTGGACACGACTCAAACGTGCCTGCCGCTGGTTTGGTCAACGGTGCCGCCTCGTACGTGACTGGTGTTACTCAAGTTTACAGCGCCGCCGACCGCGGCACCCTGAACTCTGCCGGTGTGAACGTTGTTCGTAACGTACCTAACGTTGGCACAATCTGCATCTATGGCTTCCGCTCCGCTGCCGTGAACCCTGCTTGGATTTACTTCAGCAACGTGCGCTTCCGCATGCAGGTTGTCAAGCAGTTCGACGCCATCGCAGAAGGATACGTGTTCCAGGAAATCGACGGCAAGGGACAGTTGTTCTCGAAGTTGTCGGGTGCCCTCGGCGCTCAGTGCCAGGCATACTGGCTGCGCGGAAGCCTGTACGGCCCAACAGCCGGCAGCGCCTACGTGGTCAACGTTGGCCCAACGGTCAACACCCCTGCCACCATTCAGGCCGGTCAAATCAACGCTGTTGTGAGCCTCAAAATGTCGCCATTCGGTGAGTTTGTGAACATCAGCATTGCCAAGTACGCCGTAACCGCTACGCTTCCCCAATAATCAGAACTAGCCTTTAAGGAAAACAAATGTCATCAACAAATTACACCAACGCAGGGACACCTACGTACTTTGGTTCCGAGCAGCAGTTTCTTGTGTCGCTCAGCATTCTTACGGCGCCTTCCAACGTTACCTTCTCGAGCAACCTTGCTGCAAACGCATCCGTAACGTTCGACAAGTTCAGCGGCGGCGACGTGCAGAGCACAATCAACAAGCATCGTCCCGGCGGCATGGGTCCCGAGATTTCGTTCTTGGCCCTCCCCACGTACTCGGACGTTTCAATCTCAAAGGCTTGGAACACCGGCACAGACAACGCTCTGTGGCAGGACCTTACTAGCGTGATTGGTAACTCAATTGCGCAGGTCACGGTTCAGCCCCTTGACGACGGCGGTAACGCCTGGGGCGCTGCCACTGTCTACACGGGTCGCATCAACAAGGCTATGCCTGGTGGTACTGACTCGAACAGCAACAGCGTTCGTTTGCTTGAAGTTGGCCTTTCGGTCGAGACGGTTGGCCTTGTTACGGCTAACGGCGTCGGCTCCGATGGTTCGACCACGCCGAGCACCTCAATGGGCGCTTCTCTTTGGGGCACTCAAACAATCATCTAGTCTGATAGACTAGCAACATTATAAACCTTGGAGGAAACATGGTTGATTTTACTATTGACGGGCAAGAAATTTCTACGGCAACAGAGGGGGAGATTGTCTCTGCTCCTGCGGAAGCAACTCCCCTTCTGTCGCTGAAGAAGCGCCGTGAGCAAATTGTTAATGACTTGTACATTGACATTAAGGTTCCACGCTGGGACAACCCAGAACTTTACCTGCGCTTCAAGCCTGTTTCGGCAACGAAACTGGGCAAGACAATTGAGAAGTATCAAAACAAGGCAAAGGCCGACAAGAACACAGACTGGTCATTCTTGGCCAACGCTGAGATGCTTCTTGACGCTTGCATCGGTATCTACGCTGTTGTAGATGGCGACAAGGACAATAAGTTGTCGCTTCGTCCCAACGAGCCTCACAGCCCTTGGACGCGCTTTGACGAGGACATGGCCGCTGCGCTTGGTATTGAAGCCGCGCGCGCCACAGATGTTGTTGTCGCCACCTTCTTTGCAGAGGGTGACCTCATTGAAACGGCAAACCGTTTGTTCCGTTGGAGCAACATTGCCAACAATGAGGCTGACGAAACTTTCTAGAAGCCCTGCGCGAAGACCCCTACGTTGAATCGGCGGGGTATGCCGCATACCTAGGCATGGACCCAAACGTCCTACTAAGCCAGGGCACTGAAGACTACATGATTAGCATTGCCGTGCTTCAAAGCGCAATGAAATTAAAGAATTCAGAAAAAATCGAAGAAATCAAAGTTCTCGCGGAACTAATTGGCTATGAATTCGCAAAGAACCTAGCCAAGATTTTCTAACCACCAACTCCGCTTACAAATTTACTTGGGCGGCAGGACAGCCGCTACCTCTACGGGGGTAGCGGTTTTCTTGTTTATAAGGGCCAATTATGGACGAACAGTTAAGTTTTAATCTAGAGTTCCGCACGTCTGATGCGGTCAAAAATATTGAGAACCTTCAGGTCTCTATTGATGACTTGTCAACGTCGATGGACGATAACGTCAAAGTCGGTGCCGACCTTGTTAAAGGTCTTGACAGCGCAACGACTGCTTCTAGCGACTTAACTAAATCAATTAGCGACCTTGCCAAAGTCATGGCCGACGTTGCCAAGGCAAGCGAAGACAACGTAGTTGCTACGGACGCAAACACAAAGGCAACAGAAGAAGCCATTGCTGTTCAGGCAAAAGAGATTGAAGAACTTCGCGGCCTTATTGTTGCGTTGAACGAAGCCGCTGCTGCCTCACGTGAAATGGCTTCTGCGGATGTTGAATCCGCCTCCGCGGGCAAGGCGGCAAGCACCGCTCGCGCAGAGTCAACAAGCATTCTCACAAAACTCGGGAACCTTGGTACGCCAGAGTTGATGAAGGCTGCAACGTGGAGTGCCTTTGCCGTTGGCGGTATTGCATACGAAGCCGTCAAGCAATACGCTTCGTTCAATTCTGCTCTTACGCAATCAATTACTCAAGCCGGGCGCGCACAAAACAGCATGCCTTTCTTGAGCCAAACCGCAATGAGCATCGCTCAGCGTACCGGTATGCACCTTACCGACGTTGCAAACATTATTTACCGTGTTTCGTCTGCAACTGCCAACTGGAACAAAGGACTTGGTGCCACTAACGCGCAGTTGGCGCAAATGGCTCAGCAAACGGCAAACCTGAACGTTCTTGGTGGCGTTTCCGGCGGTGCCCCTTCAGAGCAGTCTGCCCGAATCATGGGTGCTGTTATGAATGCCAACCTGCAAGGTGTTGGCACCAGCGCCGCGTCCGCAGCCGCGTGGGTTAACGCATCGGTCGGTGCTGGTGACATTAAGCAATCAGAGTTTATCTCTGCCATGGGTCGAGGTCTTCTTGCCTCTCTGTCGGCACACAATATCTCTGCTTCCAGTGGTTCTGCGTTCGTTGACCTTCTGACGACATTGGGTACGCCAGGTTCAACCGCTGGTCAGTACGCAAAGACTGCGCTTACCCTGATGACCGCGCCTAGTGCGCAGGGCTCAACCGCTATGTCCATGCTTGGCATTAACGTTGGTCAGTTGGGCGCGTTGCTTCAGCAAAAAGACGGTATTACCGCTGCGGCTGAATACATGCGCAAGCAGATGCAAACGTTTAATCCTGCCGCCACCACACTGCCCGTTACCGAAAAGTTGGCAAACGGTTCCAGCGTTGTATTGACGGGTAGGGCTGCCGCAGAATACCAACTTGAAAAATGGACTTCTGGCGCGCTTCCTAAAAGCGTCATTAACGCCTGGGCGACAGGACACCTTGCCTCTTACACCGCTTCGCAATTAGGCACCACAACTTCAGGTGCTAATGGAGCCGCAGTTTCGGGCGCCCAGTGGCAGAACACGCTTCAGAACCTTATTATTACCAAGGCATTTGGTGGTTCACGCAGTTCCGCAACCATTGACGCCCTGATTAACAACGTCGGTCAAATTGCCGGTATTCAGCAATATATTGACACTCACTCAACGGCAGCGAACTACAATAAAGACGTTGCCATTGCAATGAACACGCCGCAAGTGCAGATGCGTCGCATCGAAGAACAAGTTATGGTTGCTCTTGTTCGCTTTGGTAAAGAGATTACGCCTATCGCTCTTCGTCTCGGCCACGCTTTTGCCGACATAATTACTTGGTTGACCAAAACCAAAGCAGTCCTTATTCCGCTTGTAGAGTTTATTGGCGCAATGGCTGGCGTTGCTGTTGTTTCTAAAGGTGCCAGGTTAGTACAAGGATTCATCGGAATGTTTGGAAAGGCTTCCGGCAGCCTTGGACGTTTCTACGGCAAAATTGCCGGTGGCGACGTTATGGACGAAAGCATCCAGCGCACCAAATTGGGAGGATTCTTTGCTTCGCTAAGCCGCAATAGCAACCTTTTCTCAACGCCCGCCGACAAGATGAACCTTGCTGCGGACAAAATGCTCGAGGCTGCTGGTGTGGGCGGTGGCGGAAACCCTCTCGCAAAACTGTTTGGCAAGGGTGAAAAAACTGCCCTTTCAGACGTTGAAAAGTCTTTGCTTACTAAGGGCGAAGCAGTCACCAAGGCTTCCGTTCGCCAAGCACTTATTGACGCAGGAAAGATTGAAGGAGCCGGACGCGGTAAGGAAGCAGAACAACTTATTGGCTCCACCCTTGACAAACTTCGTGGCATTCAAGGTGGCGCCCTTAAAGAGGTCGGTTCTTTTGTCGAAAAAACAGGAGCCAACGACATTGTTGGTCTTGCTGAAAAAGAGGGCGGTGGTCTTCTTGCTAGATTTGCCGGCGCTGGTGTGGGCGACATTGCGGGCGGCCTTTTGGGTGGCCCCATTGGCATGCTTGCCATGTCAACCATTGGCCCAATGCTTATGCCATACATTGCTAAGGGGCTTGGCTCTGCCATCGGTGGCTTGGGCCACTTTTTTGGTGGTTTGTTTGGCGGCGGCTCAAGCGGAACTCAAAAACCAATCGTACCTATTAAGCCAACGGGTTCGGTGGCGCTAGGCCCAGCCGCTCTAAATGCTGAAATTTTAAACGCACAAGCGGACATGACTCGTCTTTCTGGCCTTATTGGAAGCAATAAAGCAACAACATCAGACTACGCCAAGTTCTATCAAGACCAGCAAACCATTAGAAACGTACAAGGTCAACTGAATCTGTTCAAAGGTTTAAGTACCAGCGCTGCAAGCGCAAAGGTTATTGCGGCCAATGCGGCAAATCTTAAAAACTGGACAGCGCAAGCGACGAATTTAGCGTGGGTTTCCAGCAGCCTTTCATGGGCTCGGAATGAAGGCGGCTATGGAAGTAACGAAGGCACTGTTCTAACCTACGCCTCTTTGCAAAAACAAGTTCCATCTCTTAATACTTTGCCCACCAGCACTCAAGCGGCTATTAAGAGCATTTATGCTAAATACTCAAGCGCAAATTGGTCTGGCGGAAACCAAGCACTTCTTAACGACGTTCAAGGCGTTCTTAAGGGAACCGAAAATCAAGTTAAGACGCAAATTTCACAATTGCCTCAAAGCGTTTCGTTAACTGGCGCTCAAAATGCAATTAAGAATCAAATGGCAAACGACACTGCAAGTAAGTCGCTTTTAAAGCAAGCCTCGCAAGGAAACCTTGGCATTGGAACCGCGTCAAGCGTTTATGCGCAATTAACGCACGCCTCAATTTCGTCTGCTCTTGACTCGGCTTCGGACACTCGAGCCGCAGCCGCTCAAGCCGCAGCCGGCAACCTTGCCGCAGCCAAGGCTTTGAAGGACGCCGCCGCAACGCTCAAGGCTCAGTCCGTCGCGGAAGCAAACGCCGCTACTGGCGTGGCGCAAAAGAACGGCCTCAACCCTCAAAACATGAGTGCTTTGGCCAGCGCGGTTCAAACGTCTTTTGCCAACGCCGCCACAAGCATTGGTCTTACACCAAGCGGCATGGCGCAAGCGTTTAGTTCGGCTCTTAACGCGCCGCACGGTGGCCTTAAGGGCGCTGTGCTCAAAATCATCAAGCAGGGCACTTCAGGAAAGTGATAGACTAGGAAAACATGGGATACGCAGACGGCAACGTTAATACAAAAACACAAGTAACGTTTACACCACAAGGCGTAAACAATGACGCTTATTTTCCCGTTGTCGGAAACCTTCTTGGCGACTCAACATTTAGTCAAGTTCAAGGCGCTGGTGGTTGGCAAATTGTAGAACGCCCTAAAAACACCTCGGCAACCCAGTGGTATGACCGTGCTTTGTATCAAACCCAGATGACTATTATGTTCCAAAACGACATGCTCCCTAGCGGCAGAAGCGTTACGGAAATGTATGAACAATTGATTTCCTGGGTTGAGCCAATCCCAAACACATATCAACCTCCGGTTTTTAAAATCTCTGGTCCAACGGCTGCTGGTTCTTCTACTCTTTGGTATCTTTATTCTTTTGAGTTGCGTGAAGCAATCCGTGACGGGCAAACAGGCGAGCCACTTCAGCAAACCGTTTCCATTGTTTGCTACGAATACCAAAGCCCTATTCCCAGTGTTCAAAGCCACGCCGCCCAATCGAGTAAAAAAACGTCAACCCCTACAAGCCGGCCATATCTTGTAAAGGCTAATGAAACTTTGCAACAAATTGCAACAGGGCCCAATGGCTACAAACACTGTAAAAAGTACACAACTCTTAACACGTGGATTGCAGAAGTAGGTCGGTTAAACAACCTTAGAGACCCTAAAGACACAACCAAAATCAAAGCGCACACTACTATTAAAATCCCCGTATAATCATGGCTCACAAGAAAAAAGCCGCAACAAGAAAAACTACAAAAAGCGCCACGTCTGGCGTTACCGATACTGTTGTTGCAAATCCTTCAATGGTCCCCGACAACAGCGGGAAACTTAAACTTCAAACGCTGCCGACGGGCATTGGGTTTGGACCAGACGACCTTGCAAACTTTGTAACTCTTGACCCCAAAACGGGAACCGTTTATCAAAAACTTGGTTACTATTACGAAGACGCAATTACCGACATTATTCTTCAACAAAACATGCTGGGAACGTCAACTATTACCATTCAGTTGACAGACCCCACGCGTCAGATTTTGCGTAGTACCGGAGCCGGAAGCAACAAGACCACAGGCGGTTTTCTTTCTTTTGCTGAAGTTACTGACTCCGCCGCTGGTGGCGGTGGTCAAGGAATCAAGCAAGGGCTTACTTTAATTGTTGCCGGAACAGGCAATGGCAGAACGCAACCCTTTGTTGACTCAAGCGCGCTTGCTGCCGCTTCCAATTATGTGCTTACAACCGCGGACAAAAAAGTTATTCAGCAATCAAACAAATTGGTTTACACGCTTGTGCAATTTGTCAAATCCGGCGACCAGGTGCAACTGGTGTTTGAATCAGAAGCGGTTTTTCGTCTTCAGCAACAACGCGGTAACGGCAACATAACTAGCACCACAAGCGCGGGCGTAACCCCGTTTATGGCAGGTCTTGTAACGGCCCTTAACCCCGCTCCAAAAAACAGTTTTTATTCAGACATTAACCTTGTTGCGCCAGACTACGCCACAATTTGGAACGCTCTTACGGGCAATAACAATGTTCCGGTAATTACGGTTGCATTGGGTCGAGGCACTACAACAGACCCGTATGAAGACTCATGGACAGCAATGAGCCGCATCGCTTCGAGTATTGGTTGGCGCATCTGGGAAAACGCTAATACCGTTTATTTTGGCCCAGACGAATACTGGCTTGGTATTCTGCCAGGGCAAAACGGCGAGCCGCCAATCAACAAAATTAAAGGCACAACCGGCAAGAATATGCAGGTTATCTCAGAGTTCAATGACACAATTCAGTTGATTGACTTTGACTGGGACGTGGGCAAGCCCCTCGGTCAAGCCACGGTAACTTGCATGCTTGACAACTGGCAATTTGACATTGGCGAAATTGTTATGGTTTCTGGCTGTGGAATTGCTGACGGGCAGTGGATGGTTTCGTCTATGCAACGTGACGCATTTAACCCACAGGCTTCAATCGTCCTTCAGGTTCCAATGCCATACGGTCAAGTTTACGACCCCAGTTCCCAGCCTCTTGCTCCGTTCCCAATTGGTTCAGAGTACAGCGCCGCCGCATGGGCCGCTATTGCATCTGCAAACGGCTCCCCCACAACTACAACAACGACAGGTTAACAATGAGAAGTCAAGACACGTTTACTCTTATGCAAAACCAGTTGAAGTGGCAAGGAAATATCTTTGCATCTGGGCGGCAGACAGAAGGAACGTATTATGGCACCGTTGTGCAGACAGACGCGTCCGTAACAGACGGTTCAATCACTGCTGGAAATTTGACTTTTACAATTCCCTCATACAGTGGCACGCAAGTATGGGGTCCGGTCCCGTATCCGGGTTCTGTTGCTCCGCCGGTCGGCACGTCTTGCACCGTTACATTTACACCTCAAAACGTTCCGGTCATTCACGGATTTCTTGGCTTTGGAAATGGTAGCGGCGCACAAGGGCCACAAGGCCCGCAAGGCGCGCAAGGTTCTCAGGGCTTGCAGGGCTACCAAGGCCCTCAGGGAGCGACGCCATCAACCGTTGGCGATAGTGGCTGGGCAAACGTTTCTTCTTTTTCTAATGGCTTTGGCTCTGCTGGAACGGCTCCTGCTTATCGGCTACTAAACAATGTTGTATACCTTCGGGGCAACGTAACCGGCGGCTCCGCAAACGCTACGGCATTTACTCTTCCTTCGGGATACCGGCCTTCTGCCGCAACGGTAATTATGACGCAAAACTTTGGCACGTCTGGCTACACGTACGTGACGGTAAATACTGACGGTACCGTTGTTCCCAGCGCATCGGCAACGTGGCTTTCTGGGATTGTTTTTCCAATTGGATAAAGTAAATCCTTGATTTTTCTTCTTGTATGGTGTATTATGTCTCTATAATGGGGCATTTACTGCCGCTCTGAGGGGAACGACATGATTTCAATATTTACGCCGAGCCACAATCCTAAATATCTTGATGAAGCCTATGAAAGCATTAGGGCTCAAACCATTCAAGATTGGGAATGGGTGGTTCTTCTCAACGGTGATGCCCATTGGGAGCGCCCAAATTACGATGACCGCGTTCGGGTAGCATACGCCGAGCCCCACATGAACGGCTCTGTAGGCGCGCTTAAGCGCCACGCCGTCGACCTTTGCTCCGGCACCATTTTGGTCGAATTAGACCACGATGACACGCTTGCACCAACGGCACTAGAAGAAATTAAAAAGGTTTTTAACGGAGACCCCGAAACCGTTTTTGTTTATTCAGACTTTGCTCATCTTGACGTTGACGGCAAACCGCACGCTCACATGTTTGACCAAACATACGGTTGGAACTATTACACCGATGGAGAGCACGTCGTTTGTGCCGGCATGAAGCCCACGCCCCACAACGTTTCGTTTATTTGGTATGCTCCAAATCACGTGCGCGCTTTCCGAAAGTCCGCTTACGACGCCGCAGGCGGATACGATTATTCACGCAAGGTTCTTGATGACCAAGACCTTATGGCTCGGCTCTACCTTCAAGGCAAGTTTCATCACATTGAAAAATGCTTGTATTACCAGCGTCTTCACGGGGAAAACACTCAAGTAGACCCAGAGACCAACGTTTTCATTCAAGAGGAAACCGTTCGTCTGCACTCTCAAAACATTCAGTCCCTTCTTTTAAAGTGGTCTGAAGACAACGGGCTTCTCGCTTTGGACTTGGGCGGTGCGCACAACCCCGCGCCGGGATACAAAACCGTAGACTTGCACGAACCCGCTTATTACGTCGGTGACATTTTCAACGTTTTGGGCGAACTCGAAGACAACTCAGTAGGCGTTATTCGTGCTGTTGACTTTTGCGAACACATTGCCGACAAGATTCGTTTGTGGAATGAGTTTTACCGCGTTCTTGCTCATGGTGGCATGGTTGTAAGCCTTACACCCAGCACCGACGGACGGGGCGCCTACCAAGACCCAACGCATGTTGCGTTTTACAATGAAAATAGTTTCTGGTATTGGGTTGACGACAATTACCGTCGTTACGTCCCAGAAATTAAAGTAAACTTTCAAGTAAGCCAACTCTTTACACACTTCCCTTCAGAGTGGCACAAAACACACAATATCCCTTACGTCTGCGCCAACCTTATTGCTATTAAGGAGGGGCCACGCCAGGGGGGCAGACTAGGAATCTAAAATGGCTGACGCAATTACAGAACTTACAGAAACGTGGGTTGAAGGCAAAGGCGTTCAACTTAATTGGACCGCGGCAGATGATGCTACGACCGGTTCTTTGTACGAAGTTTATGTATTGCAAAACGTCAACCAAATGGTTCCAACGTGGTCGCTTGTTACAACTCTTGGGGCAAACGTCGTAAGACAAACTGGTCAAGCGTCGTATTCGCTTGCGGCCCCAATGACTTCTTACTTTTATCAGTTCCCGTCTCTTACAAGCCCCCCGCTTTCGGTGGCATTTAGTATTATCCATGTTGACTCAACCGGTGCAGAAAGCGACGCATTAAACGTCTCTTCTTTCCCCCCTCCCGTTAATCCGGTTTTTGGGCCGCCGCATTTTCAGAATGGCATTACACTTGACCCCTTTGGTCAAATCGCCATGAACCCGCAAGATTCTTACGAAGAAATCTCTGCCTCTGTTGCAATGGTTGTGGGTGCTTTGGTTGGCGAACGAACAATGCTCCCGGACTTTGGCATTCAAGACCCTACATTTGCCGACGTAAATGCTATTGAAATCCAAGACGCAATCAATCAATGGGAACCTCGAGCCAACGCAAGGGTTTCTGTAAAATATAACGACCAAAACGTTGCCTCTGTGGGCGTTGCCATCACCAGCAGTTTAGGAAATAAATAATGAGCGGTTACATTGACATTCCCATCGTAACAGAGGCTGACGTACTTGTTCAGCAATCTCTTGCCTCAATTGCTGCCAACGTTCCCGGCTGGGTGCCGCGTGAAGGCAACCTTGAAGTTCTTCTTCTGGAACAGTTTGCCTCAATGGCCGCAGAGGCCGCTAACGTGGCTTCTGACGTCCCCAAATCTATCTTTCAATATTTCGGTTCACTTATCGGAATTACACCAAATGCGGGCCTTCAAAACCAACTTTACACAACATGGACATTGGTTAGCAACGCCCCTACCGGTGGATACCAAATTGCCGCCGGAACCGTTGTCGGCCTCTTCTTTTCCGGCGCTTCTTACCAGTTTCAACTTGTAAATAGCATTACAATTGCAGCGGGGACAAACGCGCTTACCAACGTTCTTGTTGAAGCAGTAACCCCAGGCACCGCTTACAACATTCAGAACTTTTCAAGTTTTAACTCCGTTGGCGCATTCTTGCAACTGCAAACTCAAAACCCCAACATCTCTAGCGTTGTGGTTACGGCAACCCCTGCAACAAACTCAAACCTTGTAGCGGGCACTGACCCAGAGACAACAGATTCATTCTTGAGCCGTTTGACGGCAGAATTGCAACTTCTTGCGCCCCGCCCAATTACGCCCAGCGACTACGCGTTGTTTGCTCAAAACGTATCCGGCATTTACCGTGCGCAGGCATTTGATGGCTTCAACTCTTTGACCAATCTTTTCTCTGCCGCTAACGCAAACTTTACAACAGCATCGACTTCTGGTTCCGCCCCCTCTGGCTGGGGTGTTGTTGGTGACGGAACAACAACTGTTCCATCTATATCGACCCCCGGAACTTCGCCGTCAAACTACTTGCAATTTACAAGTACGTCAACCGCGCTTCCAAGCGGGCTTGCAGTAAACACCGCAACAACGGCAGGTGCGTCTTCAATAAAGTTGACGACAACCGCTTTGCACACAACTGCAAGTTCTTCAGCGCCAGACCTTTTCTTGATTTCCGACAGCACAAACGGCAATGAAATTGTAATTGCAACAGCCGTTTCAGCCGCTTCCGGTGGTGCGCAAACATTGACGCTGGCCGCCCCAATGCAGTACGCTCACTCAACAAGCGCAACCGCAACCTTGCTTCAAGGTGCGTCGGCACCTGCCGCTACGGGTCTGTACGCAAACTCTTATTGGTACCAAGCCGCCGCCGTCATCAAGGCTGCTGGTTCCGCGCCGGCAACAACGGCAACAGAGCGCCCGTACATTGTGGCTCTTGCCACTTACATTGACGGTTCGACGCGCGCGTTTTCTTCATTGCCACAGTTTGACGATTCCCTTTACACCTACACGTCAAACTCAAAAGTTGTTTGCTGCAACATTCCCTCAACAAACGCAAACTCTGCAAACGTGCTTGCTTTTGACCCCGGTGTGCCAACAATTTATTCGGCAACCAACCCTAACGCTCCACGTCCATACGTAACAAACATTCAAATGTACATTGCTTTTTCCACAACGGAAACAAGCAAGACGCACGAAGTTACTTACGTGTCGCTTAATGAGGTTCAGGTTGACCTTTCTTCCGCTCAAAGTCAAACGCTAACAAACAGTGACTACAACTTTATTCCTGACGCCACCTTCCTTGACTACGAATTCAGCGGTGGGTACGGCTCGTCCTGGAGCAACCCAAATGGTACTGTCATATTGCCGGGAACGGGAGTTCAGTACCAGGGAACCGGCTCCGCACTCGGCTCCGCCCTTACGGTAAGTTCGCAAATCTTTAATTTGTCGCACGTCGTTTCTGACACCACGGCAACCACGCGCACGTACACGTTGTTTGCGACCGTTAACGCCAATTACGTGACCGGCACAACGTACAGCAACATTACGATTCAAGTTGTCAACGTTGCCACATCTGCCGTTCTTGCTACTGTTAGCCCTGCGGCTGCGGCCACGGTGACGCTTCCAATTACGTTTACGCTTTCATCTGCGGCTGACGTTCAGGTTAACATTATCTTTGGAGCCGGCCTCAACGTGCCATTGGGTTCGAGCGTTATTGTTTCAAACGTTGCAGTTGTCTCTGGCTCGTACACATTGACAACGCTTCCGGCGCTCAACCAGTACAACTACACATGGACGCCAGGTGGACTCTACAACCCCAACACGTTTAACTACCCTCGCACCGTTTCTGTTGTGCCCGTTGATGCAAATGGTTTGCCGGTTGTTCCTTCAATCGCCCAAAGCCTCTCTGCCTACCTTGCAACCCGTCGCGAGACAAACTTTACGGTTAACACGATTAACCCCAATTACATTCCAATTGACGTTCAGTACACTATTTACGTTTCGCCGGCTTACACAACAACGTCAGTGCAGTCTTCGGTTACCGCCGCTATTCGTTTGTTCCTAAGCCCCGCTAACTGGGCTGGTGGAACAAACACGCCGCCATATTGGAATGGAGCCGCAACGTCGGTAAACATTATGGACCTTGCCACAATCATTGGTTCTGTTGAAGGCGTATCAAACGTTGTTACCGTAAGCGCCAGAACTTCATACCCAACCGGCGGAGCCTACTTGACCACAACGGTCCCGCTTTCCGGAATCGCTCCTCTTCCAATTGCTAACGCAATTGCCGGAACGGTTTATGCCAATACAAGCAACACGTTTACTGGACTTTAATTATGACGGTAACCTTACCGAATAGTTACAACACCCAGTCGATTTATAACACGGTGCCGCAATTTATCCAAGACCAAGACGCGCAAAATGGTTACGCTCTTTGGTACTTTATTTACGGCGCCGCGTCGCAACTTGACCAACTTGACATTCTGACTAGAAACAATGTCGGTCAAGGCATTCACGTTGAAGCAAACTTTGGTGCTTATGCAACGTACGAAATCACAGACGTTCAAATTGCAAACCCTCTTGCACCCGGCGACACAACAATTACAATTTTTGGAACAGACAGCACTTGGTATGTGTTCCCAACAAATCAACCAATTCTTTTAGAGTTGGTCAATTCGCTTACTGGCGCCGTTGAAACAATTTCGGTCCCCGCCGGATACAGTGATTGGAACGCGCCAACAATCACCTTTACGGGTGTTACGCGCAACTATCCTACGGGCGGCGCCGGCCTATCCTGGCCCGCAAGCACAGGAGCAGACGGAAGCGTTTACCTTCAGGACTGGGCCGGCGCTCCCGGCTGGTCTCAAGCGGTTGACATTCAACGTTGCCCAAACTACGCCCTGCCTTGGCTTGCTCAATTTGTAGGCGCTTCAATCCCATCTGACACAACCATGAGCCGTCAGCAGATTGTCCAAACGATTAACTCCCTTGGTGGTTTTAATCGGGCAACCGCCGAAGCAATTACGCAACAGTTGATTCAGGTAATTAACTCCCAGTTGGTTTCAAGCGTTTCTCAGTTGTCTGAGTCGCAAGTAATCATCATGGAAAACACGCAATCAACCTCGTACGCAATTACGGGCGCTTCTGCAAACGGCACAACAGTAACTTACACGTGTGCCAACTCTCTTATTGCGGGTCAAGTTGTAACCATCTCGGGATTGTCTACAACAGCGTTTAACCTTACAAACGTTACGGTGGCGTCGGCAACTGCAACGCAATTTACGGTCACAAATTCAGCAACGGGAACAACAGTTACAAGCCAACAAGGCGCTTGTGCGCTCAAAGAGCCGTATTCAAACAGTTTTAATGCAATGACAATCTTGCTTCCATCTATTTATTTTTCGTCACAGTCGTATCAGACTTTGACGGCTGATGCCGGTGGCGCTTCTTCAACGTACTCGTCACTTCAAACGTATCTTACAAGCATTGGTGGTCTTTACTTTGACCTTCAGGGCAGCACCGTTGCAAGTAACAACTCACCGTACATCAACTTTATCTATCGTTACCGGCCTGCCGGAATGCAAATCTTCGTAGGAGGATACTAATGTCAAGTGGAAAGACAACGCGGGCCCAGGTTCCATACCCGGTTTCAAGCGACACGGCAAACGTTGCCTCTGACATTCAGAGCGTTGCCAACTTTATTGACAGCAACGTTCCGCTTTGGGCCACGACTTCGGACGGCTCAACGCCAACGCCTTCAGTAAACAGCACTGGCGGTGAATTCTGGTGGTGCGCGCTGGCAACATCTGCAAGTTACGGCCTTAATTACTACAACGGAACTTCGTGGGTCAATTTGGGCGCCGACTCCGTTTACGTAGGCACAACAGCCCCAACCGTGGCTTTCCCTGGTCAGGTTTGGGTCAATACCACTTACACCAACCCTTCTATTTCTTACTACAGCGGCTCTACTTGGATTACCGTTGTGCCCGGAACATCAACCAGAGGTTTGATTATGACCTCCGGCGCTGCCGGCCCTCAATACTCGTCTGCCGTTGCAGTTCAGGGTCCGCAGGGTTATCAGGGCGCAACCGGCCCGCAAGGTTCTACTGGCGCACAGGGCGCTCAAGGGTCGACCGGCTCGCAGGGCGCAACCGGCTCACAGGGCGCAACCGGCTCACAGGGAGCCCAAGGAACTCAAGGTGTCCAAGGCGCAACCGTGCAGGGCCCTCAAGGTTCAACGGGTTCGCAGGGCCCAACCGGCTCTCAAGGCCCTCAAGGATACCAAGGTGCCTCCACTCCGCAAACCATTACAGCCGCAACTACGGGCGCGCAGGGCGTTATTCAATTAGCGGGCGACCTCACTGGAACATCAACGGCACCCGCTTTGATTGCAACCGGCACACAGGGCACGTACACAAAGGTCACAACAGACGCAAAGGGGCGCGTAACCGCAGGAACAACGCTTTCTGCATCGGACATTCCTACAACCCTTGGCTCAACAACGTCGGTAAACGGCACAACAATTCCGGCTTCTTCAACTTTGTTGACCTCAACAACTGGTCAAAACATTGCATTCCCAAATATTTTGACGACTGGCTCTCAGTCAATTATTGCAAACCAGTACAACATGTATGCGGGAAGCACGGCGCAATCCTACACTTGGCCAAACGTTGCAACGTCTGGTTCAAAAACTGATTTTTACAACAACACCAACTTTGTTGTAACAATCTCTGCTTACTCGGGCCAATCTTTTCACCTTTACGGTTCTTTTGCTGGTGCAACGTCTATTACCGTTAACCCTGGAACTAGCATTTCCTTTGTTTACGATGGAAGCACCAACTGGTACGCTGAAAACCTTTCATACGGCACAACTCCGGTGGTCGCTGGTGGAACGGGCGCCTCAACCGCAAGCGCCGCTCTAACAAACCTTGGCGCTGCACCGGCAGTAGGCTCCTCTTCAATTGTCACAACGGGCACTGTTACAAACGGCCTTTGGAATAGCACAATTGCTTTTACCGAAGCAACCGTCTCTTCCTCAACTGGCAAGGGGCCTACTCTTTCAGCGCAATACAACGTTGTTAACGCAACCGCGTCGGGGCAAGCCGTAACGCTTCCGGCAATTACTACGTTGGGTCAATTTGTAATTATTGACAACGCAAATAATTATTCAATCTTGGTTTATCCAAATGGCGCAAGTCAAACAATTGACTCTGCCGCTGGCGGTGTTGCAATTACTCTTCAACCGTACGCATACTGGATGGGTGTTGTAGAAACGACCGGCACAACCGGCTCCTGGGCTTCAATGATTCAATCCCTTGCAGGCTCTTCAGACATTACGGTTAATTACACGACCCCCGGCAACGTTACGTTCTCAGCCTCGAGCACAAATGGAACCGGCTCGCTGGTTCGTTCCACAAGTCCTACGTTGACAACGCCAAACCTCGGAACGCCCTCGGCTGTAAATCTTTCCAACGCAACAAACGTTTTGGGCGTTTTCCAACCGGCCAACGTTACAAGCGGAAGTATTGTGACCGGTTCGATAGGAACCGTAATTTCTCAAACCGTTGCAGGTTACAACAATTATCTGGTTGCCTTTACTCTTAGCGGTAGAAACAACGACACCGTAACGCGTGTTTTGTATACCGCTATTACAAATGGTACAACTAGCACCCCAGCAATGCAATCAACAACATTTGCTGGCGGATTAATAACAAACTCAAATCAATACCTCTTTACCTCTCAGGGGACCGGAAACATCACCATTTCCGGTCAGGCTTCTTTCGGTGGTGTAACGCAAGGAACTATTGTAGTTGCCACTCTTTCAATTATTGGATTCAACTAAAACAAAGGACAAATATGACAACACCTATTGACCACCGCACCGCCGAAGTCGCATGGGCCCATTGGGCGGTTGCTGACCGCATCAAGCACCCCGAACACTGGGTTTATTCAGAGGGCGCAAACCGCATGGCAAACATCGGTCAGTGGCCCATTAAGTTTCCCATCACAACCGACTGCTCGGGCTCCATCACTCTTTACGCCTACTTGGCGCAGGGCAACGACCCCAACGGGCTTAACTTTGACCACGAAGGCTACACGGGCACACTTTTGAGCCATGAGGAGCACCTTGCTCTTTGGGTGAAGCAAAATCCCGTGGCAACAATTCAAGACATTGAAGTTGGTGACTACGTTGTTTACGGCCCCGGAGTGGGTGAACATGTAGCAATTATTGTCGAAATTCAAGGCAACGACATTCTTACGGTAAGCCATGGCGAGCAGGGCAACCCAACATACTGCTGGGTTAACCCACCGTCAGCAAATCCTCACGGTTACCCCGTCGACGGTCGCATGCCACAAACGTTCCTTCGCAATGTAACGGCTAACACAAAGCCAGTGCGCATGCCGCCAGCCGCATAGTACCGTCATGTTAGTAGCAGAGACATTTGTAACTTGGATTAGCAATACAGCAAACCTTTGGGACAGCATTGGTTGGTTCCTCGCCGGACTGGGTACCGTTGGTGCTTTTGTCTGGCGACACCACCGCAAACAAATCAAAAACGTAGTTCGCGAAGAACTTATCTCCGAACTTGACAGCGACCTTATCAAGAACTTGGCAAAGGCTGTTGAAGAAATTCACCACGAAACTAAAAACAATGGCGGGTCCAGCATGAAGGACGCCATCGACCGTGTAGAGCGAAACCAAAACGAAGGATTTAAAAAGGTAGACGAGCAGATGGAGCGCATGGAGCGTTACATTCAAAAACTGGAAAAGGTGATGGAACGCCACCTTGGCTATCACGATGGGCATGATGATTAATGGCAAAACACTGGGAGTTTCACCCTTCGGTTCGGACCGGCAAAGAACGAACAATTGGAGAACGAGCGGCAGACAGAATGCGCCTGGGAATGGGAACATGGACATTCCTAATGACGTTTCTCGTTTTGATGACGTTTTGGATTGCCAGCGGCGGTTTTGGAATTGACCCCGCGCCTTATTTTCGGCTAAACCTTGCCTTGTCAATGCTGGCGGGGCTGCAAGGTTCCGTTCTTCTTATCGCAGCAAAGCGCAGTGACAAAATCTCTGCGGAGTTGCAAAAGTTTCACCTTAAGACAACACTTGACCACGCTGAAATGCTTGCGGAAATTAAGCAAATTTTGTCTGAACTGAAAGAAAGAAAGTAATGCACATCTGGTTAGACGTTGCGTTTTACTCATTTGTTGGTTGCGTTTGCATGATTGCTCGCGACGTTCTCAACACTGTTCTGACCAAAGCAATTGCTGAAGGTCACGCAAAACTTGCCGGCAACATGGACGGGCTTAGCGACATTGTAAACATTGTCCTTGCCTCTTTTTCCGGCGTACAACTCATTCACCTTGGCTGGCGCGGCTGGCTAGGCATTCTTCCCATCGGAATTATTGGCAAGTTTACAACAGAACACGCTACCAACTGGTCTCACAAGAACGTCACAGAGGAAAAGTAGATGCAAGAACGTATCGCTGGACGGCGGGGCAAGGCCCCAGCCGTAAAACTTTCAATGGGCACCCTGTCCAATTACGTTAAGGGCACGGTTCCATCTGCGCCACGTTCTTTTGACTACTCCAATCGTGTCAAGGACTACCCAATGGCCCTTAATGACACGTATGGCGACTGCACCATTGCAGGCGTTATTCACATGCTTCAACTTGCTTACGCAGAAATCGGTGAGGTTTTTGAGTACCCAGGCGATGAAGCCGTAAAGCAAGAATACTTTAAACTCACTGGCGGCGCCGACACGGGCCTGGTTGAGCATGAAGTCTTAAAGACATGGATGAACGATGGATTGTTTGGAACAAAAATCTCTGCTTATGCGCCGGTTAATATCAAAAACCGTGATGAGTTGGCTGCTGCCATTTACCTTTTTGGCTCTGTCTACCTTGGTGTTGAAATGCCGCCAGATGCGGAAACCCAGTTTGAGTCTCACCAACCCTGGCATGTTCCCCAGTACGCGGAGGAAGCCTCTGGTGGCCACTGTGTCGTGGCTACGGGCTGTAACAGGTTTGGTGTAGACATTATCACTTGGGGCGCCACAGAGTCGATGACGTGGCAATGGTGGGAAACCTACGGCTCTGAAGCATGGGTTGTTATCCCAGAAGCATTTGTTGAACTTGACCACGGCCCCGTTTGGAACGTAAATATTCTTTCTTTGCAAGAGGACCTAAAAAACCTTGACTAACAACAACTATATTCCACAGCCAGGCGACGCAGTTTTTGCGCACACCCACAACCCTTACGGCGCAATGATTCGCTTTGCTCAAGCCGTTCGCTGGTGGAAGTATCGCTCATGGAACCACATGGCAATTGTTGAATCGGTTGACGCAAACGGTCAAGTTTGGGTCATTCAAATGGCTCGACGCTGTGAGCGCGTGCGCATTGAGGACGTTGCCCCCGGCGGTCACGTCAAAGTGATTCCCTGCCCCAAAACAGTCAATTGTGAAGAAGCGGTTGCCTATGCGCAACGTCAATTGGGCACAAAGTATGGCGTACTTACCATTGTCAGCATTGCTATCAACATTATGCTTCCGGCATTTTTCCGTTTTGACATTCGCATTGCCGACACACTCATCTGCTCTGCCCTTGTGGCCCGCTCTTGGGAGCACGGCTCTTGGGACTGCCCAACCGACCCATTTGACATTACCCCCGCAGAATTCGACGGAGTTCTCGGTGGTGGTGGCGTACAAATTTATTAAGGAGTCATTATGACAACCAGCAACACTCTTTTTAGCAACACTCCAAACCACCCCATTTCTCCATACCCTGTATTTTTTGACACAACTTCAGGTTCTGTTCAGCACTTCAATGGGACAGCAAATGTTCAGGTGGGTGGATTTGCGCCTGCGTTTACTAGCAACGTCCCATTCACGTCTGGCACGGCGGTGCAAAACACCGCTCCTTGTTTTGCCACGTACTACATCTTTATTGGCGGTGCCACAAACGGTACAGTTCAAGTTGCTTTTGGTTCAACTAGTGCTTGTGCAAACGTAGTTATTCCTTCGTCTGCGGGCAACGCGGCAAACAACCACGCCATTACGGTGCGAGTTCCTTCGCAGTGGTACATCAAGGTGACTACAACTAACAGCGCCACAATCTCTTCGGTTAACGTACTTACTGAGGGTTCTTTCTAGATGCTCGAGACCCCGGCTCATGACCAGGGTGTAACGCATCACTACGTGGTTCATTATCCGCATCACGAACCACGTGAGCACGACCCGCATTACAAAGACTTTAACGCATATCGTCGTCGCACAAAAGCAACGGCGGTATGCGCTATTGGCGCTCACCGCAACGACTTTAGCGAATGTTCGCTAAGCAAGCCTTTAGAATTGCACCATGCACACATCGAGTTTTCCTTGCAGAATGGTGTAGACTTAAAGTGGCTCGAGGCTGACTACCCCGGCGTTTCGGACCCTTCAATTGTTGGCGCATGGGTCGAGTCCGCAGAAAACCTTATGTGGCTTTGCGAAGCCCACCACCGTGGCGCAGGCGGAATTCACGTTGCTGCCGCCTCTGATTTTGAAGCAGAAAAATACGTTCGCGGTTTAATATCACCGGTTACTGAGGAAAAATAAACAATGGCATACCCAACTTCAACAACAATTCGTTCGTACGGAGGCTCCGTTCCGCCCACGTACATTACAACAGACGTACCTAACTCTTACATCCCCAATCAAGGCATCACGGTTGCTTCTTTGGCGGGTTGGTACGAAGTAAGCGCCACGGGTCAAGCAACAACAAACCCGCTTGGCACTTCAGGTCCATTTGTAATTGTGTTGAATCCGGGCGAAACAAACGAGGAGCACATTCTTTGCTCTTCTGTTAATCTGGCAACCTCCACCATTGCGGTTTGGACAGACGGCACAAACAACGGTCGTGGATACGACGGCAACATCATCTCTGCCCACTACCACCAGACCACGCAAAACAAAACAAACGACGTTTTTCACGGTGCCTCAGCAACCGAAAGCCTTCAGTTTAACCATGGCGTTCAATCAGCAATCACCACCGCCAACCAAGCACTTTCATACGTGCAGGGTCTTACCGGTCCACAAGGCCCACAGGGTTATCAGGGAACGCAAGGCGTTCAAGGCCAGACTGGTGTTCAAGGCAGTCAAGGAACGCAAGGCGTTCAAGGGCCTCAAGGAAACCAAGGCATTCAAGGCGTTCAAGGCCAGACTGGCGCCCAGGGAACGCAAGGAAACCAAGGTTTTCAAGGCAACCAAGGCATTCAAGGTTCAACGGGCGCGCAGGGAAGCACCGGCTTGCAGGGCCCTACGGGCGCTCAAGGGCCACAAGGATACCAAGGCGCATCTGTTCAGGGGCCACAAGGATACCAAGGCGCATCTGTTCAGGGGCCCCAAGGTTATCAGGGTTTTCAAGGTTCAACGGGCGCCCAGGGTTCCAATGGTGCTCAAGGCAATCAAGGTCCCCAAGGTTCCACGACTTTTAATGGCGGAACAATAACCAACCCCCTTAACGGAACGCAGGGTATTTTTTCTCAGTACGTTAGTACGCCAGTTATTTACGCAAACGGTTCATCAACCATTACTGTATTAAAACAGTCGGGTGCAGTAAATTATGTTCAATGGAATGATGGTGGAGTTGCGCAAAAAGGAAGCCTTGTTGTAAACGGTGGACCACTGCAAGTTTCTTCTGCATTGGGCCTTCAGTCGTCACGATTTGTTGGTTCTACAACTTCCGGCGCTCCAAATTCAACAAGTTACGCCTATCTTGTTGGTGACTTTGCGGTTGACCGCACGGGGGCTATTTGGATTTGCACCGCTGCGGGTTCACCGGGCACTTGGGCTCAGGTTGTTGGCTCGCAGGGGGCCCAAGGTGCCCAAGGTGCTCAAGGTGCCCAAGGTGCTCAAGGGGCACAAGGTCTTAGCGGCGGCCCATACCTTCCCCTTAGCGGTGGCACCTTAACGGGTGCCGTTGCTGGTACGTCTATCTCTCTTTCCGGAGAAGATGTTGCGACTGACTTTAAGGCTACGGGCCTTACCGGCGCTACGTCTGGTGCTCGTTTTGTCGGTGGCACGATAAACGGCGCACCTACTTCGGGAACGTGGACGGTTGGCGACTTTGTAATTGACCAGACCGCAACTATGTGGGTATACACCGGTTCTACTGCTGGCTGGTCTACCACTATTTCAAATCACCTTGTTTTGCGTTCGGCAACGGCAACGGTCGGACGCAACGAGATAACGGTATTTACCGGAACCGCAGGTCAAACACTTTCAACCCCTAGCAACCCCATTGACGGTTCTTCTTGGACAATTATTAACAACAGCGCCAACTCAGTCACGCTGAGTTTTGCCAACTCAATGTACCCGCTTGGTTCCGGCTCAAGCGTCACTACTTACACCTTGTTATCCTATGGAACGTTAAGTTTTGTCAACTACAACGGCGGCAATTGGTACATGACAAACAGCAACAACTTGTCAAACCTTATTGGCACCCTTTCATTAACGAATAACGTTTCTGGTGTGCTCCCCACTACTAATGGTGGAACTGGTCTTTCTACAATTGGCACCGCCGGTCAAGCACTTGTGGTTAATCCAAGCGGCACCGGTCTTATTTACTCAAACAATGCTGGTGCTCAAGGCTCACAGGGCGCAACCGGTGCTCAGGGTGCCACGGGCGTTCAGGGCGCTACGGGTGCTACTGGTGCTCAGGGCAGTCAAGGTTATCAAGGCGTCGTTGGTGCAACTGGTTCGCAGGGTGCCACGGGGGCTCAAGGGGCCCAGGGTGCAACAGGTCCTCAAGGATACCAAGGCGCATCTGTTCAGGGCCCTCAAGGATACCAAGGGACAGCAGGTTCTACTGGTACACAAGGTTCACAGGGCTATCAAGGAAACCAAGGCGTTCAAGGTGCAAACGGTGCAAACGGTGCGCAAGGAGCGCAGGGCGCAAATGGAGTAAATGGCGCTCAAGGACCGCAAGGTTATCAGGGCTACCAAGGGTACCAAGGTGCCACGGGCCCCTCAACAGGTACCGCTGGCGGCGACCTTACAGGCTCGTACCCCAACCCCACTGTTGCAGCAATTCAAGGCAAGTCGATTACCTCGGCGCAAGCCACCGTTCTTGGTCAGGCTGGCAACTTCAAGTCCTACACCTCATCGGGCGGCGCGGCCCCAGCCGCAGGAGAAAACTCGTTCTTGGGTGTCGGCTTCTCGGGGTCGGTTACGCTCCCCTCGGCTCCGGCGAACGGCACTATCAACACCATCTACAACAACACGAACGCCGCGACCATCAACCGAGGCGGAACCGACACCATCGCTTTCGGCAGTTCAACCACGAACACGGCCTACACCCTGCCGTACTACTTCAGCGCATCTCTCATCTACTATTCGGGCGTTTGGTACTTCATTGGCGGTAACACGAACTACACCGGCAACGGCAGCGTTGTTCAGTCCACCAGCCCACTGCTCACAACGCCAGTCCTGAAATCGTCGTTTGAACTTGCCTACGTCGATAGCACCGTTCTCAACGGAACCTACAACATCTACTCCTACACCAACGGCTCGCTCATCCTGAACACCGGAACGCCGAGCGCAAACTTCACCTTCAACGTGGCCTCGACCTCGGGGCAGACGCTGAACGCCGCTCTTGGTGTCGGGCAGTCATTCACTTTCACGGTGCTGGTCACGAACGGGTCATCAAACGCCTACTACCTCACCGGTATCTCGGTAGACGGAACCTCGCAAACCGTGAACTGGCAGGGTGGCTCCGCTCCCTCAACCCCAGCCCTCTCGACAATGTACGCCTACACCGTCACGATTATCAAGACCGCCGCAAGCACCTACACCGTTCTCGCTTCCCAGACACAGTTCTAATGCCACTCACCTCAACGCTTGCTTCGAACACATCACACGCACTTGGCGAGTTCTACTCGTTCTCGCTGGACTACCTCGTCATCGGTGGCGGAGGCGGAGGTGGTGGCTCGGGCCCCGCTCGCTTTGGTGGTGGTGGAGGTGCGGGCGACCTGCTTCAGACCGCGACCTTCGCTACTGGTGGAGTGACCAGCCCCAAACTCAGTGGCATTACCCCTGGCACAGTCCTCACCATCCTTTCGGGTATTCCTGGCTTTGGGGGCATAGGCGACGTATCGGGAACTACAGGTACTAATTCTTCCATCGCCTACGGCGCACTTGGCAATCAGAAAATTATCATCGCCAACGGTGGTGGTTATGGTGGCCTCGGCGGAACATCGGCAACGTTTGGTAGTGCAGGTGGCTCTGGCGGTGGTGGTGGTAGAGCAAGTGGCGCTGGCGGGGCCGCAATAGGAACTAATGTTTATGCCGGTGGTACCGCTCCGTCGGGAAGCGGCATAGGAGCCGGTGGTGGTGGTGCGAGCGCGGTCGGAACTTCAACGGGAACCGGCGGCGCAGGACTGGCAAACACGATTACCGGAACGTCAGTGACCTACTGCATCGGTGGGTCCGCAGGACAGACCTCTGGCCCCACGACCTACGGGTGCGGTGGATACGCTGGCAACACTGCTTTAGCCAACGGCGCAAACGGCAACTACGGCGTGGTTATTTTGGCGTGGCCTGCCTCGGCTTACAAAGGGACGCCCAAGTTCAACGGCACCGTCCCCCCTACGGTGCAGACCAACGGCAACTACAAGTACGTCGTGTTTGACATCAACACCAACTCGAACACCATCACTTTTTAAAAAATTTTAGGCATTTACAGCAAATTGGCAAAACTGACAGGAGACTTTAATGTCATTATTTAATCAAGGATATTACGGTCTTCCTAAAACTTGGTACACCAGCCCGACCTACCCACAATTAACGGCGCAGCCAGGCAACGTTGTAGCAATTGACTTTTCTGCAAAACTTTGGAACTTAGACATTTCTGCTACGGTTAGCGGGGCGGACCACGCCGACGCGCTCTGGGGCAAAGACAACAATCAGGAGCAATAATGTATCCAGTAACAGTAAACAAATACGAACAGGGAACTGCCGTTATTCTTACAACCGGCGAACCCTTTACGTCGTACTTGGGAACGGTTGTTGACCCCGACCTTGTGTACCTTGGCGTGCAAATCAATGGCAACGACGGCTCCACAACCCTTTTAACCTTTAAATACACAAACGGGGTGGGCGACACCACGGGAACCATTGTGCGTACCAGTGTCGGCGCGTACCAAGCGTCTATTGACTCTAGCCTTTACCCCGCGGGCGTTTGGGTGTATTCGTGGATGGGCGAACCTTCCGAAGAAGTAAACATTGACTCTACAAAGACCAAGGTTCGCTCGAACGACAAGCAACTTATTATCGAACAGCCTGCGTTTCCTTTAGGGTAATTACAATGATAAACTGGGGGTGTTTTTTAGAAGGGAACACCCAATGGCTAAACCCGATTTGTCCGAGTTTCTTGAGAAACCAAAACGTATTTGCATTTCCAACCAGTTAATTCAGCGCCTTGACAAAGAAGACCGTGAAAAGGTTGAAGCGGCGCTATTGGAAACAACCATTGACGGCGCCTCTATTGTGCGCTTTATTCAGAAGCGCGGCCTTGACGCCAAGCACCCCGCCCTTTTAAGGCATCGTAAAAAGGAATGTATTTGCTATGGCATCTAAGAAACTGGATTTGACCGAATTTTACCGTCACCGTCTTGAGCCAATTGAGGTTGACCAAGAAGACCTAACGGCTCTTCAAAAAATGGTTGAGCGAAAGAAGCCGGCAAAGCCAGTTGAGCCAGAGGGCGAAGTTGCTATGTTGGCGCTTTTGGCCGACTGGCAAATGGGAAAAATGGAGGGCGGTGGCAGCAAAGCCATTGTCAATCGGATTGTTACGTTCCAAGACCGTCTTATTTTCCGCCTCCGTGATTTGAAAAAACTTGGGCGCGGCGTAACAACGGTTTATCTTGTGGGTCTGGGTGACCTTATCGAACAATGTTCGGGACACTACGCAATGCAGACCGCCAATACGGACCTCGACCGTCGTGAGCAAATGCGGGTCGCTCGTCGTTTGGTAATGCGAATAGTCGACCTGTTGGTTGACGAGGGCTACAGGGTCGTTCTAGGGGCCGTTCCGGGCAACCACGGAGAGAATCGCAACGCCTACGGAAAAGCGTATACGTCTTGGACTGACAACGACGACCTTGCTATCTTTGACGGCGTATCCGAAATCATTGCGCACAACCCAGAACGCTACGCTAACGTAAGCATTCCCCTCGGCGCCATTGCCGAAGACCTTACAATGACCCTTGACATTGCCGGCGTTACTTGCGCCTTTGCACACGGTCACTCTTTCCGCAATGGAAGCAATAAGAACTGGGTAAAGACCAACGGTAGCATTGGCAAGATTGAATCATGGTGGCAGGGACAGGTAATGGGAAATCAGCCCGTCTCTAAGGCTAAGATTCTTTTCTGTGGCCACCTGCACCACTACGTAGCCTCGAGCGCAACGGGTCGTCAAGTCTTTATGGCACCAGCCGCAGACGGCGGCTCACACTGGATTACTAGCACTGCGGGCGTCAACTGCCCCCCAGGTATGCTAACATTGTTAGTCGGTTCCGGCTGCGGACCGTTTGGATGGAGTGACCAACAGATTCTATGAAGCGAAACAAAGAGCCTTCTCAGTCAAGCATAGAATACGCAAAGCGTAGCAATCTATACCTTAGCAAAGAAGAAAAATTGCTCTGGGTGCCCTGCATTGTTTGCGGGGACCTGTGCCCTCAGCAACTTGAGGGCGCTTTTGCCGCTTTTGATGAGGTGCATATGTGTTGCACAATGGAACCTGAATACCCCAAGCGGGTCAAAGAATTAGAAAAACAACGCCAAGAAGTAGAAGCGCCCTCTTCACTCTTTTGATTCTAGGCTTAGCCATGCTTCCTCTACGCTAATGTTGGCTTGAATTAATTTCGTGCGCTCTTCTGGCGTGCTTCCGCCCCAAACCCCGTCTTCGGTTTGTGTGTTCATTGCGTATTCAAAGCATTCGTACTGGACAGGACAAAACCTGCATGTATTTATTGCCTTTTTAATGACCGAGGACTTGCCCCGACCGGGAAAAAAGTTTGCAATTCCTTGGTTCTTACAAGCCGCGTAGTTGTAAAAATCTGGGCGCGCATCAGCAAGAGTGTTGATGAACTGATAGATTTCAAACTCGGTAAAATTAAACTCCGGTAGCATTGGCACCGAATGATTCCGAGATGTGGAGATGGCCCGCTGAATGGGCCAGGGAGCGCGTCTTATACTTTCCGCTCCAATGGCATGAGCAAACAGTGTTGTACGTGCCCTTCTCAAAAACCACTTCTACGATGTGCTTTTTTACTTTTCCCATGACCATTTTCTAAATCCTCTTCTATGCGCTTCTGCGGGGTTGTCTGTAATCATGGTGTGGCAGTAGCGACACACAGCCATAAATTGACTTAAATCTTCGCTTAGTATAGCACCCCCTGCGCCGCGGGGTAACACCTCATGGACGTCCACAGAACGCCCAGAGCATTCATTATCCCACCGTGCTTGGCAATGTGGGTTTGCTGCAAAGAACGATGCAACAAATGCAGAACGTTCTTTGTAGACTTCTTTTGTTTTTTTGGAACGGGGCGACAGCGATTTTTTCGTTGTTAGCCCTTTTTTGCTTTTTAGACCTGTATTTTGACGCAACGAAACCCCCCGTTGTAATCCCTTGCGGGCAACGAGGGGCTTCTTGCGCTCCAACTAAAAGTCGATGTGTTGCTGTTGTGTATTTAGAATTGCGTTAAGTCGGTGCGACTCACGCAGAGAGGTTTGTAGCATCTCAATCTGAATGTTCAAATCCTCGATTTGCTTTTCCAGCGTCAAGATGTACTTTTGCAACTCTTCTTCGTACATAAAGCCTCCTAGTCTCGATAAGAAGCCATAAGACTTCTTAACACTTCTAGTCTACTACGTACAGACATAAGCGCCTGACGCGTAGAATCATTTTTTGCCTTTGCCGCTTCCATTGCCATTCGCTCCACTTCTGTGTCCACTGTAGCAATGTCTTCAGCCATATCGGAAGTTACCTTTACCCCGTTAATTGGGCCGGCGATACGGGCATTTAGACGGCTTTTGGCATAGGCTGACTTGAAGGCCGCTTCTGCTCTGCCGTACTCGTCCGCCGTCCCCGCAAAAATCTTGGTCAATTCGTCCATTCGGTCAACCGAATGCAAGATGGAAGACTCAATATTTTTGTAGGTAAGCGGAGCGGAGTAATCAGACATGGTTCAACCTAAAACTGGTCGTCGTCCCAAACGTTTCCGTTGTTAACGTCACGGTTGGGCTGGTTGAAACCATTGGGTGCGGAACGCTCGTTCTTGGTGATTGAAACCGTTGCAAAGCGGAGCAGTGCGCCCACTTCGTCGGCTACCACCTGAACGCTGGTGCCCTTGGAGCCGTCGTTACGCTCGTATTCACGAACTTCCTGACGACCCTTGACGATGACGCCAGAACCCTTGACCAAAGAAGCGTGAATGTTTTCGGCGCTCTTGCCGAAAGCAACCACGTCGTAGAAACTGGTGTGTTCCTTCTCCTTGTTCTTGTAGGTTTCGGCTACGCCAAAGCGAACCGTTGCCATGCCGCTATTGCCGAACTTGAGTTCAGGGTCACGGGTAATGTTGCCTGTAATGGTGATTGTTGATGACATGTTAAGTCCTTTCTGTTACTGAAGTGATTGTAGGTGTTCGATGACCTTCTTGGCCTCGTCAAAGGTCAACTTGGTAAGGTCACTAATTTCACGCCCGATGACTTCTGACACGGTAGCGAACTGCTGTGCGTCGTCAAAGTTAAGCGTCTTGTGGCAGATGGCCCAAATCATGCGGGTCATCTTCTCGGTAGCCATACCCGAAGCCTTGGCTGGCGCTGGCTGTCCGGCTGCACTTGCAACCTTAGAGTCAAGCGACTGCTTTGGTGGAGCAGACTGAGCGGGCTTTACAAAAGCCTTCTGAACATCAGCGGCAAACGTAGCGGCGTTGCCGTCGTCGTCATTGTCTGCAACCAAACCGAGCGCCGCCATGTAACTGTAACGACGAGCGTAGGTAATGGCGCTACCCTGTGATTGTGGGTCATTAGACTTAGCAACGTGAAGTCGCATTGAGTGACTAATGAACTCACCCGATGAGTGAAGCAAATACGTGGTGAGTAAGTCACCGAGGTCGTCAGAGTCAACGAACTGAGCGACAGACAAACCATTCTTAGACAACACTGGTGTCGCCGTGGCAACTACGTCCGGCAATGCGGCGTACTTGCTCTTGAAGAACGGGTTGTCCGCTCCCTTGGGTACTGCTGAAAACTCCCCTTGCGCAGCGGCAAGAGCAACTGCAAGATTCTTGATTGAATCACTCTTCATTTACATTCCTTTCTTTAGAGGTGTAACCACTATACCATACGAACTTGAACGTGTCAAGTTCATTATTTAGAATTAATCCGAAGAGTGCGTGCACCGGGACGAACCTTTTTGAACCGTTCCCAGATTTCGGGTGCTTCCTTCTTGATTCGGTCTGCGTCAAGGCTTTCAACTTCCTTGCCGGCCTTGTAGGTAAGCAGCACGGTCCCGTTGTACTTGGCTGATTCGGCATCGCCTACCAATTCAACAATCTGTGCGCGCAGAGCCTTGCGCTTAGCGTCGGCGGCATCTGCTTCTTCCTTAGCGGCCTCAAACTCGGCAATCAAAGCGAGAAGGTCTACCTCTGCTTCAACAAACTTGCCTTCTTCGTGGCGAGGATAACGCTGACGTTGTGCGGCTTCGGTCGCCTCGCTACCGTCTGTAGGTGGCGCGGTCTTTGTTACGACCTGCTCCCAAAACTCCGCCTCGGCAATAATAAGGTTGTCGGCAATGTTCTGGTTCCATTCCATCTCACGAACCTGCAAGCCCTGACCACCAATAAGCGCCGCAAACGTAATCTTTGGCACTTCATGGAAACCAGCCACGATACCGTAGTGGTACCCCTGCAACATGTAACTCTCGGGAATGTTGTTGTACGCCCATGCACCGGGATTACCGGGGCTAGCAATACCAGCGGTCTTGACTTCAAGAATGCCTTCAACGTTGGGCGGGGGCGTAGCAAAGCGCCACGTCTGAACTGTGCCGGCAGGGAATTCCTCGCTGGGCTCCACAATCAAGAAGTCAAGGTTGGCAAACATGAACTCACGCCCCTCTTCGAGCGAACGAAGAATGACGGGCCACTCAACTACAGCCTTGTTGTGCTTACGTGCATAGTGAGCCGCAATAGGACGCTCGAGGTCGTGACCCCAATCAGTCGCATCGTTACCACTAAATTCAGTGGGCATGATGCCGGTCTTCTCGCCCCACAATGCGTAGGCTGACTTGTACTTGTTTACGCCGACAATAGTGCCTGCGTCTGAGCCACCGATTCCGCCCTTGCGAGCCTCGAGCCACTCATCATTGCTCATATCCCATACGGGGATTACTTCTACTTTGTTCACTCTGTTCCTTTCAGTTTGATGGACCTTGCCACCTTTTCGTTTAATTCAATTACATTTGTTTCTTTTAATTCCTTGCACACGTTGAACACGGTGCCAAGAGAAATGCCCGTAATGCGGGAAATGTCTCGGTAACTCGGTCCGTACGTATGTCCAATATACCACATCTTGATTGCTTCCGCAACTCGAACTTGATTGTTTTTTTGTGCGTTCTTCTCACTCATCGTTTTCGTCCAGTGCCTTAGTGACGTTGATTAGTGCTAATACACGCTGGTACAACTCTTCGTACAACGCTGGGTCGGACTCAATCTTTGCCTTAGCCTTTGCACGCCCGTTTGCAAACTGCTCGCCATCGTAGTAAATCCAAGCGCCACGAGACTGCAACACGCCTACATCGGTGGCGCAGTCAATCAACGCGTTAGCCTTTGGGACGCCAACGCCGTACTCAAGGTCAAACTCTGCAACACGATACGGTGCGGCAATCTTGTTCTTGACAACCTTGACCTTTGTGCGGTTAGCCGTTGCTTCGTCGCCCTTAGTGATGGTCTTGATTCGTCGAATGTCCAAGCGAACTGATGCGTAGTAAGGCAACGCCTTGCCGCCTGGGGTGTATTCAGACGGCCCGTACATCTTGCCAATTGACTCTCGCAACTGATTGATAAAGATAACCAGTGTGTTGTTGTCAAACGCGGGACCGGCCAACTTGCGCAACGCCTTACCCATAAGGCGAGCCTGAAGGCCGACGTTGGCATCGCCCATTTCGCCCTCAAGTTCGGCGCGGGGGGTCAAAGCGGCAACGGAGTCCACCACAATTACGGAAACCATTCCGGTCTCTGCAAGGCGAATAGTAATCTCCAAGCCTTCCTCGGCAGTGCTGGGCTGAGACAAAAGCAATTCGTCTAAGTTCACACCAAGAGCCTTGGCATACACAGGGTCAATAGCGTGCTCAGCGTCAATGTACGCACACACTTTGCCCTGCTTCTGCGCTTCTGCAATTGAGTGCATCGCCAGCGTTGATTTGCCTGATGAGGGCGGCCCGTAGAACTCAACGATTCGGCCCAGCGGAAGACCGCCAGCGCCCAGCGCCATGTCCAACGGAAGCACGCCAGTAGAAATAACTTCTACGGGTGAAACCTTGTCGTTACTCAGTCGTACAATAGACCCTTCACCAAAGTCTTTGTCAATTTGTGCCATAACTGCGTCTAAAATAGAGGCAGTATCTGTCTTTTTTGCCATTAGCAACCCTTCTTTCGTCTCTCAAGTGTATCAGAACAAATGTTCTAGGAGGTGGACGCTTGACACGGGGGGTGTTTATGGTGTAAGGTTGATGGCCTATGACAGAACGAGTGAAAGAACAACAGCCACGGCGTTACTCAAAAGACGGCAAGCAAATAGTTGCTTCGCTGAAGTTTGGAGATAACACGTTGGTGGGGGACGTAACGGGTGATACGTCGGTATCAATTCCTGTATGGATTTTAACACATGACACGCTCTCGAGCCGAGCGGTGCGCCTATGGGCTTATCTTCGTGGCGCATTGAATGGGTCGTTGAGCATCCCGGGGACGAGTCATCGCTCCATTGCGACGCTTCTCGACGTTAGCGACAGCACTGCTGAGCGTACTATTTACGAACTTCGTGATGCCGGTGCGCTTCAAATTGTGCATTCGTTTTCAAACGGTCGTCAAGTTGGCAACATCTACTACCTGTGGCCGGCCTTACCAACCGGTAATGGGTCCTCACCAGTGAGGAGGGGGGTCGTCACCAGTGAGGAGGGGTATATTAATACTAATAATATTAATACAATATCCCCAACAGTTGATACGAAGAAGCCGGTGCCACGTAAGCCACGTGCTTCATACCCTGATGCTTTTGAGGAGATGTGGAAGTTTTACCCACGTCACGATGCCAAGGCCGGGGCTTTTGAAAAGTACAGCGCCACGGTCAAGCGTGGAGTTGAACCTGCGTTGCTTCTTCTTGCCGCTCAGAATTATGCTTTGAGCCGTAAGGGCGAAGACCCTGCTTACACAATTTACGCACAGACATTTTTTGGTCACACCGAGCGTTGGCGAGAATTTGTTGGCGGTACGGAATCAAACACCGTTGAGGTCGAACTTACAGACGAACAAAGGGTTTTGGCGGTTATTTACGACGCCTACGATGCCGGCAGTGAGTGGAAAGACCCCAAGAACAACGAAGTTCGACTTGACAACCCTGCAAAATACGGGTATACTCGTCCTACCAACTCAAAAGGTGAGTTGCTTGCCGGTGACGGAACTACATACGCTTTGGATGCACAGGGTGTTCGTCGTTCCGGTAGTTACTGGCTTAAGTAGATAGGAGCGAGATGACAGAAAAGAAGATTCCACATGACTTGGTTGCCGAGGATTCGCTCATTGGAGCAATGATTCTTTCGGTGGGGGCTATTATCACCGCCGCAGACCTTGTGACGGCTGAGGACTTTTACCGTCCTCGCAACTCCGACATTTTTGGTGCCATTTGCAACATTTTTAGTCGTGGCGAAAAGGTCGACCCCGTGACGATTTCGGCGGAACTCAACAACAGTTCGTTGGTTTCAACCATTGTCAGCATGTCGGTCAACTGCCCCTCGGCAAACAACGCCGATGGTTACGCCGCTATTGTTGCGAAGCACGCCGCCGCTCGGCGTTTGCTCTCCGATTTGCAGAAGGCTCAAGATTCTATTGAGACTGGTGGCAGTCCATACGAAGTGGCTCAGACAATGGGCAATGTTATTGCTGGCGTCGGTGCTGTACGCTCAGTTCAGCCCGAAGCAATGACGATGAGCGAACTTGAGATGAACGCTGATTCCATTGCGCCTATTGTTATCCCCGGCATGATGACCCGTGAAAGCCGCACAATTGTTGTGGCCGAGGAAGGTGCCGGTAAGTCAATGATTCTTCGCACCATTGCGATGGCTGCGTCGCAGGGCGTTCACCCGTTTAGTCACCGTGAGATTCCGCCAGTTCGGGCGCTCATCATTGACCTCGAGAACCCTACGCAGGCCATTACCCAAACCGGTGTTCCATTTATGAACATGCTTCGTGAGCGTGTGGGCGATAACTACGACGAGAGCCGACTGAAGTTTTTCCGTCGTCCCGGTGGCATTGAGATTCGCAAGTTGTCTGACCTCGCTGAGATTCAGCGTGAGATTGCGGCGCACCGACCAGAGTTGGTATGCATTGGACCCATTTACAAGATGTATCGACGTGGGGCTAACGAGACCTACGAAGACTCTGCCGACGGCGCAATGGCGGTACTTGACAAACTGCGCACAACATACGACTTTGCTTTGGTCATGGAGCACCACGCCGCCAAGGGTGCCAAGGGCGAGCGTGAACTCACCCCTATGGGTTCGCAACGATGGATGGCGTGGCCTGAGACCGGTATCTCGCTCTACAAGGACGAAGTGGATAAGACCATGCTCCATGTAAAGCGTTTCCGTGGCGACCGTTTGCAGGGTGTAGACTGGCCTGACCGTATTTTGCGTGACCGTCAGTTCTTGTTTGATGGCGTGTGGGACTGATGAGTGTCATCGTTGCATACACAAACAAAGACGAATGCTCAATGTCTTTCGACTCCGGTGCTTCCGGCGACGGAATGATTTTTGAAGTAAAGACGCCCAAGGCAATCAAACATGCCGGCAATGGGTTAATCGGAGTTGCAGGGTCGTGGCGAGTAATCAACCTCGTTGCTTCCTTGAAGTCCGAAAACTGCACTCCACAAAACATTGTGGATTTGCTTAAAGGGATTACGGGCGAAGAATCCTCTATGTCTGACATGGAGATTCTTTGTGCGTGGCCCGGAAAACCGTTGGTCATTATTCAGAATGACTTTTCGGTTCTTCAATTGAACTCACCGTTTATGGCAGTGGGTTCCGGTTCGCCCTACGCTCTTGGCTACCTAGAAGGTCGCAAAGAGTTGAACAAGGGTGCGCTAACCGGCGCAGTGGAAGCAGCAATCAAGTATTCCACCAGCGTCTCTGGGCCTGTGAAAAATCTTCATTGTGCCGCTAGAGAAAGGCTGTAATGAAAAACGTAATAGCGGCAATTTTTATTGCCACATTGATTTGCAATCATAGTGCTAACCATGGTACAATTGATGCAAATGACAAAGCAAACATTAAAACAACAGAGGCTATTCTTGAAATCAAGTTCCCAGAGCCAGCCTCAAAACCAGCAGCAAAACTTAGTGCAGGAAACGAATGGGACACAAGGGCAACGGACTCAACGGCCTACTGGCCTTCAGCGTCAAGCCCCATTGCCTCGATTCCGCTCTCAGCCCAAGCAGCCTTTGCGTGCATCCGGTTTCACGAATCAACCAATCACCCGACAAGCGTAAATGTTTACTCTGGTGATGGAGGGCTTTACCAATTTGCCGACTACATTTGGGCTCACTACGGTGGCTTAAAGTATGCGGCACTTGCTCAGAATGCGAGTGGTCCTGAGCAAGACGCAGTAGCAGTAGCAGTGTATAAAGCCAACGGGGGATTTTTGCCCGAGTGGTCAGCAGACAAAGAGTGTTTTTAACAGAAAGGAACAAAATGGAAATAACGTTTGAACAATGGTACAAGATTGGTATGGAGAAGGGGTTTTGCAGTGAGCAGTTTTGCATGACCCACGATGCCTACCCTTTGCATGAATCCGAAGAGCGTGCTTGGGACGAGGGCCTAGACCCCTGCGCCCACATGGTGCGACTTGGAAACGTCGAAGACTGGGAACTGCCAGAAGATTGGTTTTCTATCTAATGGAACCAATTCGCAACTATGAATGGGCAGACGATGCCGCTTGTCGAAACAGCGGGCTTGATTTCTTTGCAGAAGAGCCGTCAGAAGAATGCTACGAACTTTGTGATGTTTGCCCCGTAAAGGAGCAGTGTTTAAAGCAAGCAATGCAGTACGAGCATTACGGATTTTGGGCGGGCACAACAGAACGAGAGCGATACGCAAAGCGTCGTGCGCTTGGCATTTCTCAGCCGTTTTTTGACCGTACAATCAATAAGCAGTTGCAGAAAGAGCGCCGTGCTCAAAAGCGAGGAGACCTTGTTTCGGACGTTCCCATTGCTCACGGCACTGAGAAGGGCTACATCCTTCACAACAAGCGGCTTGAGCCAATGTGTGACCCATGTAAGGCCGCACATCGTGAATACATTGCCGAATACCGACGCAAGAAAAAGGCCGAAGAGGCAGAAAAGAAATTGAAGGCATGAGATTTTATAAATCACTAAAACGCAAGCGAGCAATGAAGCGACACCCTAGTTCGCAACCAAAGCCCGCAGGCAAACCGATTGTAAAAACTTGGATTGTTGTTGGCACTAACAATGCCGCATCACACAACTACGAATTGAGTAGCAATGACCGACGATGAACTCCTTTGGAGTGAAACATACCCAGACCAAAAGATTCCTGGCTCCGCAGAACCCGTTGAGGGCAAATGCGGGGCCAGGCTTCGTAGCAAGGAACTCAAAGAACTTGACATTACTCGCTACTGCGTCAAAACACAAGGCATGGGCACTTCCCACCTTGGCGAAGGTCGCTGTAAGTGGCATGGTGGCTCAACGCCTACTCACGTCAAGGGCGCTGTGCAGGTTCAAATGAAGCGTGAGTTTGCAACGCTTACTGAGCGCCTTGGAGAGCCTGAACCCATTCGACCACCAGAGGTAGAAGCCTTTGTACTGGCCGGTAAAATGAAGCAGTGGTCTCTGGTGCTTGAAGAAAAGTTGCAGGAACTAAACGGCATCCTAGAGGTCACTGACAAGACAGGCATTGAGCACACCCGTGCGCTTATTGAGGTTCTTGAACGTGCTTGGGAGCGATACCAAAAGTCCCTAGAGTTCTTGCTCAAGTTTGACTTGCAGAAGCGCATCGTGGCGCTCGAGGAGCAACAAGCCAACATGATTGGCGCGGCGTTCATGGCTGTTATTCTTAGCCGTGACCTGAACCTTAAGGAAAACCAGATTGAGACAGCACGCACAATGTTTGCTCGCTCTATCATGGACCTTGGCGACGGCATGACGCCTACCTGGGCCTCTGGTCTTATTGACGGGGAAGTCGTAGAATAGAAAAAACGGGGCACCTGAGTCGTTCCAAACTCAAGTGCCCCGCAAACCTTGTCGGGCTACTAAATCAGTGTAGCAGGTGCATCAACCTTTTTCTTGCTAGCGACCTTAGCCGCTTCTCGGTCTCCCGCACCATCGTAAACTTTATACAGCCCTCGCTTGACCTTGTAAAAGTAGTCGGTGTTCTTGAGCAACTTTATTACAACAGAGTAAGTTACCTTAAGCGAGTTTTGAATTTCTTCAGTGGTCATCTCTCGACCAACGTTTTCTTTACCCCACGCCGGCAGGACCTTATTAGGGTCTTGCCGGCGATTCTTTTTGTTCAGCACAACCTCCTCACCGGTCAATTCTTCAATCAAACGGCGGGCAACAAAGTGAGAGGTCAGTTCTTCAATAACATTCTTGTCGTCCCTAACGGACTTTTCAATGATTGCATTTGCGCGCCAGCGTTCGCTAACTTCCCAACGCTCTTCCTTTGTGAGTTTTTTAGTCATCTTCCGCTTCTGACATAAGTTCAAAATAAATCGACGTTAATAGGTTGCCAATAAAGACACCAAACGAAAACCCAACTTGGTACGGGTCGTCTACGTCTGAAACCAGTTCTTTGATGTGGTCTTGAGAAATGCAGACATAAAGCGTCGTGCCTCCGGGCATCTCGATAACGTCATAAAAATTGCCTGACGACAACGATGAAGCCGGAACTGACAATGCCAACAACTTTAACTCTCCCACTGCAAACGTGGTGATTAGACTTCCAGCCAAAGACTCTTCTCCGTCTGTCCAGCGATGATTTACTCCCATTACTGCTCCTTTCTTTCTGTGTCTGTATATTCTACCTCATCAGAGGGTGTAATGTCAAGTACCCTAAATCCATTGCTAGCAAACAAGGCTGTAAGATTGATTTCTTCAATGTCTTCGCCTTCTGCTAGGTCAATCTCTGCATACAAATTGTATGTTTTGACGTTGCGGCTCTTAAAGTCTTCTTTGCACTCGTCTATTGACGATGCTTCCCACAAGACAGAAGCGACAACACGCCGAGACAGTGAGTTGATAAGACGAACCTCGTATGCCGACGTTGGCAACGTAGGGTCAATCTTTTCTGCTTCTAGGGAATGTTGGACTACTTGCCACATGGGGATTGCATTGCAAAACTGCGTAAACATCTCAAAGGCTTCAACGGGGGCAATTCCGCCCTCAAACAAAACCCCAATTTCCTTGTATTCCCGACCGCGTTTTTCGTATGCCGAGATAACAAAAGGGGTTTCTATTTCGTAGAAGTGGTTCATGCGTCGTCCCAGCCCCGTGCTTCTGACAGCACCAAAAGTGCGCTCATAGTGTCAATTGCGCAAGAATCCAAAGGGAAAATCTTCTTGGCGTCGTCCGCAAACTGATAGTAAGCATCGTCTTTGCGGTATTTGGTGGCACCAGACGCCGCATTGTAAGCAACAGCAACCTCACGGTTGTCGGGCAAAACAATGTAGCCGAACCAGTTTCCGTTGTCGCTGACCGCCTCCATAGCAAAGTAGTAGTCGTTAAGCAACTCTAAGTTAGTAGGCTTTAGCAACTCCAACTCCAAGTCGTCTGCTTCTGCAATAAATTTGTCCATTAAGAACATGTAATTCCTTTCTCTCGAATGTTACAGCCTATCTGCAACGCATCCATTCTAACATTTTCCAGCGTCGCAGTCAAATCGAGAGCCCTGGGAACGATAATTACACGTTATACTTATAACCGAGCAGTCTCACTCCCTGTTCATTGTAGTTCCTTTCTGTCACTGCAAAATGCCCCGGCCCCTAAAAAGGTCGGGGATTTTGCGTTTCTGACTTGACACGGGCTCGAGGGTGTGGTATCTTTGAATCGAACGCATTGGGGCGTTCTAAAGACAAAAGGAGTGACATGAAAATTACAGCACCATTTCAACGGAGTTCTAAGACCAGCCGAGAGGCCGCAGAATCTGTTGAACACTTGGTTGAAACCCAACTGGAAAAAGTTTACTCGCTCATTAGCGAAAAGCCACGCACCGACCAAGAAGTAGCCAAGGTTCTTGGTATGCAGATTTCTTCCATTACCGCTCGACGCCGAGCATTGGTTCTTGAGGGACGAGTTCGAGACTCTCAACTGCGTCGCAAGAACTCATCGGGTCGCAATGCTGTAATCTGGGAGGCCGGCGAAGCAGCAGAGCCAAGTCGCCCATCTCGGAGCGAACTGGAACGCCGAATTGAAAAGGCTATTATGCACATCGAGACCGCCGGCTACCAAGAAGTAGGCAATTTCCGTGCTAATCTGCAAAACATCTTGAAGGGAATCTAGTGCGAGAAGAATACACACCCGACCCTGTTGAGACGTGGCACTGCGAAGAATTTGGTGAAGTGCCATGGAAGTGTGAAGACTGCAACCCAGAGGAGGAAGAATAGTGTTAGTTGCAATTCTATGTACATTGCTTTTTATTACGGCAATTGGAAATATTGGGAGGGGTCGATGAAATACGCATGGGAACTCTGGCTTTTTTTGGTGCCTATCGTGGCGCTGATTACGCTCTACGTCTGGCTGGACCGATGACGTTGTTGCCAGAAATGGGTGTGTTTGCTTCTTTAGCAAACAACGAAACTCAAGCATCGGTTAGCGGTCTAAAAGACTTCTGCCCCAAGTGCGGAGAGAAACTATGACCCCCGACGAACGCCAAGCCCTACGAGAGAAGCACAGCCAGGACGAAAAGAATCAATGTTCTTACTGTTTGTATGAAAGGTACCCCTGCGACGTAATCAAGGTGCTGGACGAAGTAGACCAAGCAAACTTTCAAGCGGCAATAAATTACGAACGTGGATACGATGACGGTTATAAGGTACTGGACGCTACCGAAAACCTAAAGTTTAACGACCTAAAAACTAAAGTTGAGTGCGAACACCTATGGCTCAGTAGAGCCAATGCTAAATACCAATGGACTGTTTTCACCTACTGCCCCAAGTGCGGAGAGAAACTATGACCCCCACCGAAATCAAAGCCCTACGAGAGAAGCACCAGCCCGTGTTTCAGAACATTGGCAGGGCTGGTGACGTTAATTACTGCGCCGGCTGTAAGGGTCCCAATGGCACCTTGATTCAAACGTGGCCCTGTGAAGTGCTGCGGGTACTGGAAAGTACCTTCTAAAAATAAGTATGGTCATGGTACTCGACAAAAGTGCCGATGATATGTACTTGCATTGCCCCAAAACCTGTGCTATAATAGACGGGTAACAAACAACAGAAAGGATTACAAATGATTTTGCTACTAGAATTGCTGTTTCCTGCTCTGTTCTTCGCAATGGTTGGCTATTTTGCTTACCGCTGGAACAAGGCAGTTAAGGCTGGCATCTTTCAGAAGGGCCAGTTTACTCGACACATTATCAAGGGGAACAACCGATGACACCCGAACAGGCACAAGACCCAGAGTTTCTGGCACACCTGCAACAGAAGTACCGTGAGACTCTAGAGTTTCTAGAGCCACTCGACCCCGAACTTCAGGCTGAAGTCTACCGTGAGGCGCTTATTGCCCTTGCCGGTGGCCTTGCAAACCTGTCGGGCGAGCACGCAGAAGCGCAGTACAAGAGCCTATTCGTAGGCGCAATCAAGACCGGTCGTGAACAAGCCGGATTATCCGAAGAGGAGAAGTAATGGAAGAAGTAGACCTCGTACAGATTGGCGCAATGCTTTTCAACGGCATTGGAGCCTTGTTGCTCAAGGCCGGGCTTGACGAAGAAGGCATTGGAAAGTCGCTTTCCACCGCGTTCAACCCACCAGAGCAGTAATGTCCGCAATCGACCGCGCCATCCTTGAGTTAGAAACACTACACCGGCAGTTGGCTGGGCTAGAGCATTTTGCCGCCACCCTGCAAGCACCGGAGTGGCTCGGCTACAAGGGCGGCGTGGAAGATTGCCGCATGCACATCAGACTAACTATCGAAAAACTAGAAGGAGAAAAAAATGGCTTTCAAGGCCACTAGCGACAATGTGATTCTTCGCATGGAGCACAAAGAAAAGACCACAGAGACGGGTCTCGTAATTCCACAGGGCGCAGTACCACTGCCCGACATTGCTGAGGTTATCTCAGTTGGCCCCGACGTTGAGGGCATCAGTGAGGGCGACAGTGTTGTCTTCAAGCACGGTTTGGCATACGCAGTTGAGATTGCCGGCGTCAAGTACGTTCAGGTCCCAGTTGCCGGCATCGTAGCGGTGCTCGACAAGGATAACTAATGCAGGTAAAGTTCAAGACTACTAGCAACCTGACGTTTGCTATCTTCAGTTTTCTGATGTGGCCTCTCGCCGCATTGGTGGGCGGACTGGTGACGATGCTTTTGGCGGGCGACATTCATCGCTGGGCGCCCCAGTTCCGACCTATGGGCTTCTGGCAGGCCACGTTCATCTACGCCCTTCTCTACGCCTTTACGAGCGGCCTAACGCCGTTCAAGAAGCGTGGCGACAACTAATAGATGAATACAAACAAAACTATTAATAAGCCCCCGTTATTGATTAAAAAATTTTGGTCAAAAATTAGGAGTTTCAGAACTGCAACTAAACTTTCAATTGGCTGGTTCGCCGGCCTCGCAACATGGTTTGCGATTTGCAATTGGAAAGTAATTGTGGTATCATTGGTATTCCTGATTACCGCTTGCACCTTTATCCAACTGGTGTGGGCAATAAATCGGGAGTTAGACAAACAAGAGAGTGAGAGGATGCGCCACTATGGCAAGTAAGAAAGAACTGAAGTATCGTATTGACATGTTGGAGACCAAGTTGTATGAGTTGCAACAGCGTATTAACGTTGTTCGACTTGTCACAAAAGAGCCCAGCGCCGAGGCCCGGACGTTTCACGAGGGCAAGAAAACTGTTCGTATTGACTTCCTCGGCCACATTGACCCAGTGTGGGAAGAAGAGGACAACCAATGACAGTCCTTCACAGCAGGGTCACTGAGATTTTGAATCGGGCGCACCAAACGGCGTTAGCGTATTACGAGATTGCCAAAACCACCGAAGACAAGATGTATTGGATGGGCTATCGTCGTGGCCTACAGCACATTGACGAGCAAATCCACAGCAACTTTGAGCAGGATACTCGCCCCCGTTATGACTTTACAACTCACACAGTCGGCACACGAGTCACGGACAAGCCTCTCAAGCCTTTTGTAAAGGAAGACGGGCTCGAGCGCCAACTGGAAGAAGTACGTCAGTTTGGTATCCAAACAGCCGAAGACTTGGCATACGCTGAAACCAACATCGAGCAACTGCTTTCAGACGTTATGGTGCTAAAGCAACGCATTGCAGAATTAGAGGGGCAACCAAAGGAAGACTGGAAGCCCTACCCTGAGCGTTGGCGCAACTACTGGAAGGAAGCAAACTAACGTGAGTGACCAGCCCAGCGAGTTTGACCTAGACCTAGCACAACGCCTTCTAAGCCTCTCTGAAGTATTAGTAGAGACGGTACGACGTGTTGAGTATCTCGAAGGCAAGCCAAAGCCATCAGATGCCAGCCTAGAAGAACGCATTGAGCAAGCCGTGGCTATTATTGCCCCCAATTACCCTGAGATGACCGAAGAAGAAGAAGCCATCGTGAACCTTTTGTGGGGTTATCCTGATGAGTAATTTTTTTGAGGGGGGCAACCAAGAAGAGGAAGCAACCGGGGCTTATTCAGGCAACTCAATAGAAGACCTACAGAACTACTTAGTAGACTTATACAACGAGACAATGACTAAGAGTGGAATAAACCCAGAGACAGGTGAGCAGTTGAACACCGAAGTAGATGGAACGAAGGATATTGAACGCCTAGAGGCTCAGATTGATACGTTTCTGAACGCATGGGGAAATAGCCTGACGGAGCGGGACCTTGATAATAAAGGCAAGTGGAATGAGTAGCGATGGGAACCATAAAAAACCATAAAAAACCATGTCAATACGCCCGTCTAAACGCACATTCCCGCGCGTATAGGGTACCCACCCCCGCATAACCCCCAGTTATCGTACCAATATTTGACATGAATGTCAATTTATGATATACTATTAGTATGATAACGTACCAATTGTGGCCGAAACCACAAGTAATAAGGCCGGCCCTAATAGCGTAATTTTTCCCCATATTTAGGTCAAAAACTGCCAGTGGCCACACAGAATAAATTTTCCCCACATTTTTTTGAAAAACTGCCAGGTCCCAGACATTTTTCTAAAGAACCGGCCCTTCGCGTATACGCGATATATATACGCGATTCGCGTACGCGATACGTATACACACGCGAGGCTTTGATTTGAGACATTTTGGGGCACTGGCTAGGCAGTCTATCCGGTTTGGATAATACGGGCACTACAGGGCAATACAGGGGCACTACAGGGGATTTTGGATAGACTACCTAGCCGAGACTAGGGCACTACTTAGAAGTATTCGTCACACAGGTCACAAACACCTACAAACTCTGAGCCGTCGCTCATCATTCTGACTCCTCCACGAAGTAGTCATCGTACCAGCCATCAACCCATTCGGGGCTGTCTTCGTCTGGTTCGGGCTTTGCGACGTAGATAAAGTCCCACGCTTCCTCAAAACTGTTGAACGATAGGTTCGGGTCATTGCTCCCGAACTCTGTCCACAGTCGGTTGCCCGCCCAGTCTTTGATAATCCACTTACTCATCAGTAGCCTCCTTCTTCGTTTAGTTTGCGGATGTAATGCAGTAGCGCCGAATAAAGGTTGGCGTCGTATTCCCTAAATCCCTGGTCAGGGATACGAAGATACTCTTGTAGGTCTTCATCCCAGATACAGCCGTCAGGAAACTGTGCTTCCAAGACGTCGGTGTCGCAAAAGAACCCACGGTCTTTGTGGTAGCCCACCACAAAATAGTGCGTGTAGGTACTCATTACAGCACCTCGACGTGGAAGTCATTGGGGTTTGCGCCCGTCTGGTCGTTGAAAAGCCCGTCAGCGTACATCAGCGCCTCATCAGCGTTTTCAGCGATAACGCTTACGGTGTAGGTGTAAGAGACCTCCATGTATGGCGTCCCGTCGGTGTCATAGTTTACAGTCATTATTGTTCTCCTCCGTAGGTGTAGTCGGTGTCAATAGCCCAGTTGTAGGGGTTGAAACCGTATTCTTGAAAAATCTTTCGTGATGCAAGTTCCAGCAGAACGTCTTCAATGTCCGCTTCCAGCCGGTCGTCGTCGGGCGTTCTGTCGTAGTAGACAACAGTGTTTAGAACCATGTGGTCGCAAGTAATGCTTACGAAGTAAACGTGGTGCTCTCCCATTTTGTATCCTTTCTGTCTGTCACCACCGCTTTTCGGTGATGAACCATTGTACCACGGGTTTTTTGCTTTGTCAAGTCCTAGTGGTGAAAATCTACCAAGACTAAGAATTGACGAGTGGGGTCTGTTTCCATGCGCTCACGGAGATACTTGAAGTCTTCGCACCATTCTTTCAGGTCGTAGAAGTAGGCATCGTGCTTTCCGTTGCCCTCGGCAATGGCAATAGCCTGACGGAGATGGTAAAAATCAAGACTGCGTCCGGCATCACGGCCATCAAAGTTGCGCACTTCTTCAATGATTGCCTCGGTGTCAATGTTGCTCAACAGAAACTTGATTTCATTCACTCGGTTGAGACGGGCACGCTCCAAAAAGTCCTCAAACTTTGTGGGGTCGTCTGCGTAGCAGTGAACCTCGCCCTCGTCCTCCCAGCGCCCCCCGATTTCTGCCCAGTCGCTCCACGGAAAAACGGGGTTGTCATCGTGCGTCAAAGCAATGTCTACTTGAGAGATTGCGTCTTCGGCGTTGTCAGCCTCTACTGCGATAAAATGTAATACGTGCATTATGCTCCTTTGTCTCTGCACCGGCTTTTCCGGTACTCATCTATTATAACAGGGGTTTTTTACTTTGTCAAGTCAGTGGTCAAAGAAATCGAAAACTTTGTCCGTGACTGCTACGTTCCACTGTAGCATCTCTACTAGCAAAGAATACAGCAGTTCGTTGGCTTCCGTCTCCTCGCCGTGAAACTTGCGCTCGGCGTATAGGATAAGGGCGCTCGACGCCTCGGTTGCGCTCCTCACTCTAAGCCCTCCCAGTCGTCGCTCGTCGCCCGTAGGTAAAACTCGGCGGGGTCTTCATCAAAAAGGTGCAGTTGCGCCTCGCTAAAATCCTCGGTGTCGAAGATAAAGAGGTCGTAATCCTCGGCGCTACCATAGTTGCCGTCAAAGCCTACATACATTTTTGCCATTATTCGCTCTCCTTTAGAACGCCGTCAATGAATGAATAGTTGGTGTAAATGATGACCTGACCCTCGTTGTCAAGGTCAATGTCGCAATTCGGGAGTGCTTTCTGCACCGCCTCTACTAACTGCTCAATAGTGGTGTAGTTGGTCATTAGTTCTCCTCCACGTCAATGCTGTATACTGATGCAAAACCCTTGTAGTCTTCGTAGCGCCAGCCCTCGGCTTCCGCTTCCGCTTCGCCGTCGGCATCTACGTCAAACCGGTACTCAACCATTACCGTCACGCTGTACGACGTAGGGCTGTCATCTTCAGTATCCTGAACCTCGGTGCTTACAACTTTCTTAGTGGCTGTCGCCATTGGTAATCCTTTCGGTAAATTGCCGAGACGTTTTCTCGACCCAAACAGTATGACACACGCCGACGTCAATGTCAAATCATTTTCCCCATTTTTTTTTGAAAAACTCTTCGCGTACGCGATTCGCGTACATGCCCACGCGATACGCGATTTCGCGTATGCGCACACGCGATAGGGGGAGATTGCCCCCAAACTTCGGGGGCAACCTCCTAGTCCAATTCTTCCAACTCTTCGTCCTCGACCACAGTTTCCTCGCTCCACGGCTTGACTGTGATGTAGTAGCCCATTCTGTTCACAATGTGGTAGCCGTTCACAATGGTTCCGTCGTCCAGTTCCGTCCACACCATCTCGACGGGCTGACCCTGAACAAACTCCAGTTCCTCGCCGTAGGTCTCGAACATCTTGACAAAGTAGTATGCCCTAGATTGGAAATGATTATCTAGGGGCTGATACTGGTTCCACCAATCCTCGAACTTCATCATACCGCTACCACGGGGAGAAAGTCAAGGACAAACTCGTGAAACGACTTAGGCTCATAGACGGGTCGCCAGTGACTGTCCGCAAAGTCTTCGCTGTAGACACGCTCATAGATAGAAACTTCTTCCTTTACGTGGTCTACTTCTACCAAGCGCCAAGCGTCGCCAGCCTCACGGGTACTGATGCCGTAAGAAAGGTTGCTCTCGTCGCCTCCGAGGAGCGTCTGAAAGATGATACGATTGAGGTAGTCCTCATCGCCCCACCGGTCACGCCCCTTGTCCAGCCCCTGCGCCACAATTTCGGGCAGTCGGTAAGCAGTCCAATGAGTGTAAAAGTAAATCGGCTGTCCGTATTCACTAACTAACTTGATGTTTCCACGGTCTCCCACGGTAATCCCTTCTGATAAAAGCACCGGCTTTTCCGGTACTCAACCATTGTATCAGGGGTTTGTGTCCTTGTCAAGCCAAGTCCAACCTTTTTCTTCAAGGTCTTCTCGGAACTCCTGCGCCGCCTCTGGTGTGGTGAACGCTGTGGCCTTAGTTAGTGCAACTGCGTCTGGGCGAATACCCTTGTCACGCTGTAGCAGTCGCATAACCTGCGACTTCGGATTAGGCTTCTCTACGGCTTCCTGCAACTCTGTCCAAGTCACCTCGTCACTGCGCACAAGCAAAAGCCCGTCAGCGATGCCTATAAGCCCGTCTGCCGTCACGAAATACAAGTTCTGTGTCATCTGATACCTTCCCATAAATAACCCGTCTGAGGGGCTTACAGTATGACACGTAATTATTCTTGACTTTCACTCACGCATACGCTATAATTAGTCGTGCGATAATTTTTCCCCATCTTTTTCTCAAAAACTGGCTACTTTCGCCCGTAGTTTCTTTAGAAATCCTCTCGCGTACGCGATTCGCGTACCCGCGCCTACGCGATTCGCGTATACACGCACGCGAAAAAAATGGCGGAGCCGGAGCGAACACACGTTCGCCCCGACCCCCTGCCACTACTCGGCTTCCACCGTCTCCGTCTCTGCGCCGGTGATGAAGTTCGTAGCCTTCTGCGCCCGACCCACTGCCTTGACTAGCATCTTCGGGTCGTTCTTCAGAACCTTCAGCCAAGACTTGATGTAAGCGGTGCTGTTGTCCAATGTCTCGGGCAGTACACCGGTCTCACTGCACAAAAACGCACTCGTGAACTCTGCCACCAATTCCTCTTCGCTGTAGAGTTCGCTACCGAAGTAGTGGTTTTCCACGATGCCGTCACGGTTCAGGCGTGACTTGTGACCGGTTGAGTGACCCATCTCGTGAAACGCCGTTGCATAGAACGAACTATCGCTCACGAAGTTGGACTGCTGGGGAAGTTGGATACCGTCTCGACTAGGTGAGTAGTAGGCTCGGTTTCCACCAAAGGCTAGGCTCGGTGCATTGTCACGGGCGAAGTAGTTGTCCATAATCTTCTGGGCGCTCTCGACGACCTCTACGGAATTGCGCGCAGTGGGCTTTTCGTAGGCTGGCGCTTTCCCGTCTTCCCACGTCGCTTGCTGGGCGTTGAACACGGTGAAGTAGCGCATCACCACTGCCTTCTTCTTGTCCCCGTCAGCGTTTTCGGTCTCAAACTGCTTCCACAGGACTACGGGAGTGCCCCTCTCGCCCTTCGTGACCACGCCTCCACGCTCGGTAATCTGCTTGAACGTTCCCCACCACGGGCTTTCGTAGCCCTTGTCCATAGCCTCAAACGTCAAGAGCATAAAGTTCATACCCTTGTAGGTCTTGCCACTGCTCATTGACTTAGGCTTGTATCCGTAGGCTATCCATTCCTTGCGCCACGGTGCGACGTTGTTTTCCAGTTGCTTGATGATAGTCTGGGCGACTACCTCGTAAGCGGTCTTGCTCATTTGCTTGCTCCTTTGATTAGTTGCTCCGCATTTCGGAACGTATCCATTATGACAGGTCTCGGCGTCGCTGTCAAGTCAAAACGTATCTTTTTTTTAGATAGGGACTATCTGCCTTTGATACTTGACTTTTGGTGTGGCCTATGGTATAATTTCCCCATACGTTTTCTAAAAATCCTCGGGTCGCTTCGCGTGCATACGTACGCGATACGCGATTCGCGTGCCTACATACGCGAAATCCCCCAATTGGGGGCAGGCTTGCGCCCACCCCCAACCGATTAGAACGGGTCGCTGGTCACGCCCCAGTCGCAGAGGATACTGATAATCTGATAACTGTCGGTAGGCTCATCACCCCACGACATACCGCCGGTAATCACATACTCCTTACCGCCCAAGTTGAGAGACGCAACGTCACGAACCCAGCCCCTACCGAAGACTGACCTCACCTGCTCCAAGAGTTTGTTCAGAACGGTCTGGCGTTCTTCAGCGTCTTCTTTTTCATCACCGGTCTGCTCAACCCAGACACCGAAATCTTCCAACTCCTCCCAACGCTCAACGAACATTTCAGAGAAACGCTCGCAAACCTTCTCAGCCAATTCTGTGCTACTCTGCAGAGAGTAGCCCGTCGCATCAAACGGCCACTCACACACTGCGTAAGTAAAATCTGCACCCATTGTAATCTCCTTTTCTCTGGTAGCACTTTTTGCTACTCAACCATTATACAGACACCCTGACTAAATTGCAAGTCATCTTTTCTAAAATCTCCTCGCGTACGCGATAACGTGCCTATACGCGAACTAAACCCAACGGGTCATCGGGGGCTGGGCTTTCGCCCAACCCCCTACCCGTTGCCTAAGCGAGACCCCTCAGGTTGTCTAGGGCGTTCTCCAAGTCCGCAAGCGAACTCTCAAGGTTGCTACTTGCATCTTCGGCGCTACTCTCAACGCTGTCGGCGCTCCGCTTCAGGTCATAGATTTCAGACTGCAAATCATCAATAGCCGCTTTGCTATCCTCGGAGTTAGAGATAGCCGTCTCCACCAAATCAACCAAAGTATCAAAGTCTTCACGCTGAACGACGATAACGTCATCACCCATCAGGGACTTAGCCAACTCAATAATCTGACCCTTGACATTTGAGAGGTATGCTTCACGCTCGGAGAGGTCATTCTCCTTAGCGGTCAATGTCCGGTATCGGGCTTCCAACGCCAACTCGGTGCTGGTCTTTGAGGTCTCCTCAACCCCGTTGATGAACTGCTCCATTGCTGTATTCCTTTCGGTAATTTGTCTCGGCGTTTCCTCGACCTAACTAGTATGCCATAGGTCGGGGCAAAAGTCAAATCGTTTTCCAACTATTTTTGAGATAGGGGCTATCTCCTTTTGATGCTTGACTTTTGTGGCCCCGTGTGCTAAAATCTCCCCAACTTTATTTGTAAAATCTCCTCGCGTGCGTGTTCGCGTGTATGTGTACGCGATACGCGATTCGCGTGTATGCGGGCATACGCGAAGGGGGTGTTTCAGGTGGGGGTCGCCCCCCACCCTACTCCTACTCGTCGTCTCCCTCATTCCACGGCACTACCTCAAACATCGCACCCATTTCGTCGTGGCTAGAGCGAACGACGGTCAGGGTCTTGTTGTCTTCGCTCAACTCCCAGCGAAGAATGAAGTCCCCGTTCAGGGTCAGGTTGTTCAGCAGTTCCCTGAACGCGGTCAGTCGTCCCGTGTGTCCGCTACCGTTAGTCCAACCCATACGCCGACCATAGATAGCAAACTCGTCGGTTTCGTTCGCCAGGCACCACGGAGTAAAGGCGTTGTAGGCAAAGTCTTCGGTTGCGAAGTCCCAGCACTCGCCGGAGCAGGACTCATAGGCAGGTGTGCAGGGTGTCCCGCAGTCGCAGTTTTCGGGATAGGTGTCGTCCGTGAAAGTCATCTCGCAACTAGGGCAGTGGTAGCAGGTGCAACTAGAGGTGATTACTCCCTTAGCAGGGTAAGTGGTTGTGGTCATTGTTTCTCCTTTTCGTTATACCGCTTTTCGGTATGTATCCATTATGGCAGGTGCAGGGAAGAAAGTCAAGCCGGTTTCAATCTTTTTTTGAGATAGGCATTATCTGTAGAATTGACTTGACTTGTGGCCGACGTTATGGTATAATTTTTCCCCAACTTTATTTGTAAAATTGCCATTGTCATCTCGTGCACGCGATTCGCATACGCGATTCCTGCACGCGATTCGCGTACGGGTGCACACACGCGAAAAAGAGAGTGGGGATACCTCAAGGGGGCGGGGTCAAGTGACCCCACCCCCTCGGCGTATCAGTGAGGGGGTGCTGTGATAGCCACCCCACTCCCCTAGTCTTCCCCGAAACCCTGTTCAATCAGAACGGTGAAACCCTTGTTAGGGTCTTCACCCTCTAGTGCGCTCCTGACAGACTGAACGAAGCGCAGACTGCAAGACTCCTCAAACCATTCCTCAACCGCGCAAAGCATCTCGTACTCGCTGGCGCTGTCCAGTGTGATGACGTGTTCGTACTGGTAGCCGACCATTTTATCCACTTGTTCATCGTCCATCAGAACGTAGATTTTGTGGCAACCGTCCCAGGCAACGCCCTTAGCAACACTAATGGCGTCCTCTACGTCGTACCATACAGACTTCATTTTTTCCCTTTCGCTACCGACGTTTTCGGTATGCAAACATCATAGCAGGTGTTTTTCCAAAAGTCAAGTCACCTCGAAGATTTTTTCCCCATCTTTTTTTGTAAAATCCTCATCGCGTGGCCGATTACGCGATTCGCGCGCGCCTACGCGATTCGCGTACAGGGGCATACACGCGAAAAAAATGGGGGGATACCTCAAGGGGGCAGGGTCAAGTGACCCCACCCCCTCGGCGTATTAGTGAGGGGAGAAGACGAAACCGTCGGAGATGTAGTAGCCGTCCATCTCCAAGTCTCGCCACACCGCCGCATAGTCAATGTAGTAGCGCAGGTTTTCGGGAATGTCTAGGGTATTGTCAAACAGTTCCTCGGCGTATTCCTTGCCGTCTGAGTATTCACCCTGATAGGCATCTTCGCACGCTCGGACAATGTTGTCAGCGTCTTCGGTAGCCCAGTAAAAAGCGTCATTTTCATAGAATGCCGTAAGCGCACCCTCGGAAACCGTGTAGTTGCGCTCCTCATTAGCCGCTAGGGCCTCTTCCAATGTAGCCATTTTTTTGCCTTTCGTTTTTGTACCGCATTTCGGTACTCAACCATTATGGCAGGTCTTCGGCACTTTGTCAAGTCGGTTTCTAATCTTTTTTTGAGATAGGCGTTATCTCTAAAATTGACTTGACTTTTCCCCGCTCGTGTGGTAAAATTTCCCCACATTGTTTGTAAAATCCTCTTCGCGTGGCCTTAGCGTACGCGAAGCATACGCGATTCCTACGCGATTCGCGTATACACCTACGCGAAACAATGGCCGTGAAAAAAAGTTTTCCACAGGTTATCCACAGGGGGTCGGGCGAACCAACCCGACCCCCTGCACCTGCTCTCTAGCCGTAAATCAGTTTCCCGAAGAGGGCATACTGCAAAACGTAGTCGGATACACAGGCGTCCCAGTCGCTCACGTCTGACGAGACCGGCTGGCCACAGTGATACTTACCCTCGCTCAAAATCTGCGAGTAAGCCTTAGCCAAGTCCTCAACGGTGACGACGGTGCGCCCGCTCATTTCGCCCTCGTCGCCCGAAGGGTCGTCGTAGATGACCTCAACGGCGGTCTGCGCTGGCACTGCCTGCCAGTCCCAGTCAATCTGACCGACCCACGGGCTACTGCTCTGCCACAGGTTGTCAAACACACCACTCATAAGCCGGTTGTCCTCAACCTCAATTTCGTAGATTACCTTTGCCATAACTGCCTTTCTTGTCTCGGCGTTTCCTCGACTTATCCAAGATACCATACCCAGCCCAGAATTGCAAATCACAAAAATAGATAGCGGCTATCTCTAAAATTGACTTGACAAGGTTGCCCGCCGTGTGGTATAATGTTTCCCCAGTTTTTTTCTAAAAACTCCTTCGCGTGTGTGCGTGTATGTACGCGAGGTATACGCGATTCGCGTGCGCGTACGCCCCTATACGCGATGGGGGTTTGGCTGTCTCCCGACAGTCACCCCTTGCCTAATCCTTGCAACAGCCCCCGCAGTCACCGCAGTCACCGCACCGCCCATCTCGGCTAGAGAGGTCATAGGGCGCTTCGCAGGTGTCGCACTCTCCTGTTACATCATTATCATACACAGTTAGGTCAGTCAATTCACAGTCGTAGTGATAATAGTCTCCATCTGTATAAGTGCTAATGGCATGTGTTTCTGGTGTCTCTCCCTGGGCTAAATCGCTCTCAAAGAAATCCACTTCGTAGTAGCGCACCGTTCGCACAATCGCACTGTAGTGTTTCTCTCCCATTACTTGCGCCCCCTTCCAGCGCCCTGACGAGTTCCACGCATCGCTTGCTTGTGGTTGCGACGTGCGCACTTACCGCACACAGTCCCTGATAGGTAGCCCAATGGGTCATTGTGCCCACATCGTGCGACCATTGTGTCTAGCGCCTCTAACGTGCGCTCTAATTGGTTAGTCTTCATTTCTGCCTTTCATCGCCGGTCATTTACCGACCTAAACAGTATGCCACGCCCAGCCAAGAATTGCAAATCATTTTGAGAGATAGCAAGTATCTTTTTTCTAGATACCTCGAGACTTCGCGTACGCGCGTAGGCGGGCGCACACGCGAATGGGGGGCAGAGTAGAGCGAACGTGTGTTCGCCCTACCCTTGCGCCTACCGTGAGAGAAACTCTTCCACGCTCTCCCGTGAATACGTCCCGCCCTCTTCGTCATCTTGTTCTGAGAGAAACGCCATAATCGCCTGATTAGTCACCCAGCCCATTCCGCCAAAGTGTTCCCCGATAGCCTTAGCCACCTCGGTCATCGTCATAGTGTCTTCCATAGTTGCCTTTCTTGTCGGTCATTTACCGACAAAACCAGCATAGCAGGGGCAGACAAAAAAAGCAAGTTCATTTTCCAAAAACTTCCTCGGGCACGCGATTCGCGTAAGTGCGCACGCGAACCCCCCTTCCTGCCTTTACCAGCGCAGGGCGTTGAGGTGATAGCGGTTCCCGCCGAGACGGTCTCCACACAAGTCACAAGGGGCGTAGGAGAATGAGGGGCTATCGTTATACTCCACGCTGAATGAGGTGCGAGGCCACTCGTCAAGGCCGGCCAAAATACGTTCTTCGTCAGTAGGGTCTAAGTCCATCTCACGGACACCGTACTGGCTCGCATAAACGCAGTCGGGGCAAACAAGAAGGGTGATTACTTCATAAACTTCGTTAGGCATAATTTCCTCTTTTCTCTTAGGGCGTTTTCCCTATGCAACCATTGTACAGGCTCCCCCCAACTTTGTCAAGTCGGGCACGCGAGAATAATTTCCCCCCATTTGCTTTGTAAAATCTCCAAATCTCGCGCGCTGTACGCGTTCGCGTGCGAGCGTACGCGATTCGCGTGCGCGGGCGTGCGTGCGCATACGCGAGGCTTCGACGTAAAAAAAGTCGGGGCAGTCAGTCCTGAGACCGACCACCCCGACCCCTTTGCCTAGTAGATAGAAACGAGGTGATGCACAGCGAGGTAATCGTTGTTGTTGTTGTCGTTGGGGGCGAGACCAAGACCTTCCAGCAGGGCGTTGAGGTGCTTTGCCAATTCGGTTGCTTCTGCTTCCGGATAGTCACCGGCGAGGTAGATGACTTCGTCGTTGTTATCCAGCACCGCTACACAAAACAGTTTTTCCATTGTTGCCTTTCGTTGCCGGTCATTTGCCGACCCTAAAATTGTGCCATACGGAGAGGGTCGGCGTCAATTCCATTTGAGAGATAGCCACTATCTGTTTTCTAGATAACCCAAAACTCTCCCGCACGCGATTCGCGTAAACACGTACGCGAGGTATTGTCCCTGAAATCTCGCGTGCATACATACGCGAAGAGAGGGGGGAGACCGAGGGCGAACACTTGTTCGCCCTCAGCCCCTCTGCCTAGATAACCTTGATGAACTTGCGGTTGTCAAAGGCGTTTTGCGCCGACGTGATGAACGCCTGCGCTTGGTCGGCGTGGTCGAAGAAGAACGTCACGCCTGCGAACGATACCGTCACGCTCCGTGTCAAATCGTTGCAGACAACTTCCGTAATCTCCTCTTGCGAAGGGAACACATCTACGCTGTGAATGTTGCTAATCATTGCTGTCTCTTTTCCTACCGGCTTTTCCGGTATGTATCCATTGTAGCAGGTTTTCGGCACGATGCAACTCAAAAAGACAGATACCCCTTATCTTTTTTTGAGATACCCCAAAGCCTCGGGTGCGCGATTCGCGTGCGCACATACGCGAATCGTGTGCGCCCGTGCACGTACGCGAGGGGGGTACTGCTTATTTTTTGGGTAGCCAGACCCCCTCGCCCTCGCTGTCGCACTCCTCTTCGAAGCATGAGAACCACACGGGGCAGTCCTCACCCTCTTCGGGAATGAACTCCCCTAGACCCATCTCCCCGCATTCCATGCACCGCACACGGTACTCGTCAAAGGTTGAGTTGTAGGTGATGGTGTAAGAGGTGAACTTTGCCATTGGTGGCTCCTTTTGTTTGGGGCGTTTCCCCGTTGGAACCAGTGTAGCACGTCAATCCGGCAATTGCCAATCAAAAGGGCAGATACCGCCCATCTATTTTGTAGATACCTCGAGGTCTTCGCGTGAGCGGGCGGGCGGGCACGTACGCGAATCGCGTGCGCGGGTAGGCGCACACACGCGAGAGGGGCGATAGCAAAAATCGGGGGCAGTCCGAAGACTACCCCCGACCCTACTGTTTATTAGTCTTCGTTGTATCCGCCAACGTCGTAGCGGTCAGCGAGACCGCTAATCCAAGAGGTCACACCGTAGTCTTCGTAGTTGTCAAAGTCTTCCATTTTGTTGCTCCTTTGTCGAGGCGTTTCCCCAACACTTCCAAGATACCAGCCTTTTTGCACTTTGTCAAGTCAATTTGTCGTGCACGCGAGAATAATTTTTCCCCTTTGGTTTTGTAAAATCTCCTCATCGTGTGCGTTGCGTACGCGATTGCGCGGGTGCGCACGCGATTGTGCGGGTGTGCGCACACGGTCGCGTATGTGCGGGTGCGCGCGGGCACGCGAAGCGGTGTTGTGTAAAAAATCGGGGAGCCGAGCCGAAGCCCGACCCCCCGACCCCCTACAGACTTGCGAAGCCCTGACGAACGTAGTTCATCTGCTTTGAGGTGGTGCGAGAGTACTTTTGCTCATTGACCCACTTTGCGCCGGTCTTAGGGCAGTATGAGGCCATCAGTGTCCAGTAGGAATACACGGCATACACGCCGTTTTCCCACGTCCCCCTAAGGTTTGACCCCTGGAACTCCTTGAGGTTTGCAATCGCCTTTGCGCTTGCGTTGTTTGCAATGTGCTTTGCCATTTTGGCTCCTTTTGTTGAGGCGTTTCCCCGACCTAAACAGTATGCCACAGGTCGGCGAGAATTGCAAATCGTTTTGAGAGATAGACACTATCTCCCCAATAGATACCTAAAAACCTAGAGGTCTTCGCGTACGCGGGGGCGTGCGTGCGTACGCGATTGCGGGTATGCGCGTGTTCGCGTGCGCGTGTGTATGCGCATACGCGAATGGGTGGGGTTGGTCAGGGAGCGAACACCTGTTCGCTCCCTGACCTGTTCGGCTAGTAGCCGAGGAAGGTGGCGAGTTCTCCCCACGTCACGAAGCGGGGCGTTCCGTCCTCTTTCCACAGCGAGACGTGATGCACGCCGTAGCGGGCGAGAATGGCACGAGTGCGCTCAGGGGTAAGAACAGTCTCACGACTACTTGGGATAAGGTTGTTTGCCATTTTGGCTCCTTTTGTTGGGGCTTTTCCCCGACCTAAACAGTATGCCACACATCTAGGCGGATTGCAAATCATTTTAGCAGATAGGTATTATCTCCCCTAGAGATACCCAAAAATCTCCAAAGTCTTCGCGTGTGTGCATACGCGATTGCGCCCGCGTGCGTGTTCGCGTGCGTGCGTGTGCGCCCGCGTGTTCGCGTGCGTGCGTGTGCGCCCGCGTGTTCGCGTGCGTGCGTGTGCGCCCGCGTACGCGAGGCAATGCTAGGGCGAAAATCGGGGGCAGTCCGAAGACCACCCCCGACCCCCCCCGACTAAAAACGCTCGGTGAAGATTGCCCACCAAGTAAAGATTGAGTAGGGCAGTGAGGCCGCCAGTCCCACGAAGCACACAAGGCGAGACAGGAACGAAGCCGGCGGTGTCGAAACGAACAGGTAAGCAGTGAAGAAGCACATTACCACAAGGAACGAAAAGCCGATAAGGCAAAAGGCGTAGAGCAACTTAGATACGATGCGCTTACGCTTACGGCGGGAGATGCGTGACATTGGAACTCTCTTTCTTGAGGGGCGTTTCCCCTACCTAAATAGATTAGCACAAGGCAAGGACAAAAGCAAATCACTTTCACAGATAGCCATTATCTTCCCCAGAGATACCCTAAAACTCCTCGCGTGCGCCCGTGTGCGTGCGGGCACGCGATTGCGCAGGTGTTCGCGTGCGCGGGCGTGCCTACATACGCGAAGCAATGTTATGCGAAAAAAAATCGGGGGGCCAAACTTCAGCCCCCCGACCTTCTCCCTAGCCGATGACAACCTGGACGCTCTCGGAAGCGCCGTTGGCCTTCAGTTCTTGCAACCAGGTCAGCCGACCGGCCTCGGCCTCGGCGGTGTTAGCAAAACCGGAACGGATACCATAGCAAGTACCGTCAAGGACAAGGAACAAAGCAATGCGGGGCATTGGAACTCTCTTTCTTATCGGGGCGTTTCCCTGATGTATCTAGATTAGCACAGGGCACTAGCAAAGTCAAATCACTTTTACAGATAGTCCCAATCTTTTTTTTAGATACCCCAAAACCCTTCGCGTCTGCCCGTGCGCGCGTGCGTACGCGATTGCGTAGGCGTGTGTGCGCTCGCTATCGCGTGCGCGTGTGTGCGTGCGCGTACGCGATGGGTCTCTATCAGAAAAATCGGGGGCTACCCCTAAGGGCAACCCCCGACTTTTCCGACTAGGCGAAGACTACGCTGGCGCGTGGCTTGGTGCTGATGCCTGCGTACTGCTCGTTGAGTTCGCTTGCGCGCTCAAGAGCGGCCTCAAGGTCATCATAGATGCCGGCGGAGATAAAGCCGGCGGAGTTGCTAAAAACAACGGAGATGCGGAACATACTGCCTACTTTCTATAAGGGCGTTTCCCTTATGTATCCACTATACCAGCCCAACGGCAAAACGTGACACAAAAAAACAGATAGGTCACATCACTAAAAGAGATGGCACTTTCTCTGAAAATCCTCGCGTCTGCCCGTGTGCGTGCGCGTACGCGATAGGGTGCGCCCCCACACCCCCGCGCAATCGTGTGCGCCCGCGTGTGCGCGCCTACGCGAAGCAGTGGCGAGAAAAAAATCGGGGGCAACTCCTAAGAGCGACCCCCGACCCTTTACAAAATCTCAACCACAACTCGGTCTTTCGGGTAGAACGTGCGCGCGCTCTCGAAGAAAAACTGAACTTCCTGCTTGTCCTGAAGCGGGAACGTCTTCTGTGCGCCATTCTCGCTAGTCACGATTGCTTGGAACATTGGAACCCCTTTGATAACCGCCGGTCATTTACCGACCCTAAAAGTATCTCACACATTTCGGAAAAAGTCAAGTCGTGCACGCGATAAATTTTCCCCAACGCTTTTTGGAAAATTGCCACTTCGCGTGCGTCACATACGCGATTTGTGCCCGCACCCGCGCAATCGCGTGCGCCCGCACACGCACACACACGCGAGGCAAAATCGGAGAAAAAATCAGGGAGCGAACACACGTTCGCCCCCCGACCTTTCTCCTACTTCACGGACATAATGCTCGGGTGCGTGAGGTAGTCAGCGAACTGGTCAATCTGGTAGAGCGCCTCGTTATCTACGGGGTCAAGGTTCCCGTTCGTGACGTAGTGCATACCTGCCCAGTGAAATGCGCCACGAACCAAAGCAAACTGCTCGGGGGTGAGGGTGAGGGTAATCATAACTGCCTTTCGTTTCGGGGCATTTCCCCGATACATCAAAGATACCACCCCCAGCCGGTAATTGCAAATCATTTTGAGAGATAGTTGCTATCACTCCCAGAGATACCCCCAAATCCCCAAGCGGTTCGCGTGCCCGCGCACGCACGCGCGTACGCGAAGGATAAAATTTCCCACACTTGTTTTGAAAAACTCCTCTTGCATGCCCGCAAAGAACGCGATTCGCGTCATATATTGCGCACGCGAAAAAAAATGAACGCCCGCGCGTACGCGAAAAAAAAGATTGCCCGCACTCGCGCAAAAAAAACTCGCGTGCGATACGCGCCCCCGCACATACGCAAAAAAATCTTGCGCGTCACATACGCCCGCGTAATACGCCCCCGCACCTTGCGTGAAAATCCTCGCGTGCCACACGCGCACACGCGTTAGAACGCCCGCACACGCCCCTAAAACGCCCTCACGCGCCCGCGACACGCGCACGCGATAAATCGCCCCCGCACTCGCGTAAAACTCCTCACACGCCCGCACAGGGGTTTATTTTCCCCACATTGTTTCTAAAATCTCCTCGCGTCTGCACGCACGCGCACGCGAAAAAAACCCGCGCACGCGCGCAAAAAAAACGCGCGCCCGCACACGCCCGTAAATCGCGTAGGCGCACACGCACGCACGCACGCGATACGCACACACGCCCGCACACGCACGCACGTTCGCGTAGGCGCACGCCCGCGCACACGCGAAGGGACTTTTTCCACAAGTTTTCCACAGGTTTTCCACAAGTTTTCCACAGGATAATTT
>Ga0208253_1000017_pt1 | contig 72983 bp, 81 predicted proteins | sample CryBogCBE10Oct08_FD_184573 | JGI IMG/M metagenome (GOLD analysis project Ga0208253, IMG submission 184573) | Freshwater microbial communities from Crystal Bog, Wisconsin, USA - CBE10Oct08 (SPAdes) | ecosystem: Environmental > Aquatic > Freshwater > Lake | place: Crystal Bog, Wisconsin, USA...
AGTCAACAGTGGCACGCAAAACAACGACATCAGCTGCTAAAGGAAGCATCTTTGCTGGAAGTTGCGCAAAGGAGGATGCTGCAAAAGTTAAACCTAGTGTTACAAATAGCGTGACAAGTAATGATTTCTTCAAAATAACTCCTAAATGAATGAAGGATTGTGGGTTGAGCCCAGTTTTAAGGCATCATTTTTCATTGTAACTACGATATTGATGCTTTTTATGACAATTTCTGCTCCTGACCAATCAAAGCCTCTATTGTTTGATACATTGCAGGAAATGCACATTATTTCGATAAAACCATGGTCTGAAGCCATTACTGAAGCACTGCCGATCCGCACCACTGTATTTGTGCAAGAGCAAGGGGTGCCCAAAGAAATGGAGTTAGATGAGTTTGATGCGAATGCCGACCATGCTTTGGCCTATATCGGGCCACTATGTGTCGGTACGGCTAGATTCATTCGGCTAGCAGATAAAAAAGTTCAAATCGGTCGAATCGCTGTCTTAAATGGGCATCGCGGAAACGGGATAGGGAGCGAACTATTGAAGGCGTTGCTTGAGCTGGGTAGATCGCAGGGAATAGAGGAGTTTGAGCTTCACGCACAAGTCACTGCCATGACTTTTTATGAAAAGCTAGGTTTTACGCCTCTTGGGGAGATCTATGATGAAGCTAGCATCCCACATCGTAATATGATTCTCTTAATGAAATAACTTCACAACATGCCAACATCCTCTGCCCCATTCCTATTTCGAGTCTGCTTTTCAGATACTGATGCCGCAGGCTTTGTCCATCACGCTCGATATCTGGAGATGTTTGAGCGCAGTCGCGCTGAGTGGCTCAATCAAATGGACTGCAGTCCCGCAAAACTAGTTGGGGAGTTTGGTATTGCGCTATCTATTCGAGAGCTCACAATGAACTTTCATAAGCCTAGCCGCCTAAATGACCTTCTGAGTATCGACCAATCAATAGAGCAACGCGGTCGTAGTCAAGTCTCCATAAAACAAACTGCAAAGCGTGTTAATTCAGACGCCCTAAATGGTGAAATGGAATTAATCGCCAGCCTCTCACTTCATATTGTTTGCGTCGATATTGCCACCGTCAAGTCCAAAGAATTGCCCGACTGGTTACTCCCAGTCTCAACTGAAGAAATGTAGAGGCTCAGAATGCAAGAGGGCAAGTTACTCACCTTTATTAAAGGACTCACCCTGCTGATGGATGAAAAGGTTTCGGAGGAAATCATTTTTACCAAAGGTAAAAGACTTCTTGAAGTCTTGATTAAAGAAGATGATTGGTTGCCCGATGAACTCAGTAAGCCACACCCTGAGTACTACCAGCAATATCTTTTATATGCAGACCCTCTCGAGCGATTTTCTGTAGTGAGCTTTGTGTGGGGGCCAGGACAAAAAACGCCTATTCACAATCACACTGTCTGGGGAATGGTTGGTCAATTGCGTGGCGCTGAAATGGAAACCGCATTCCACCCACAGAAAGATGGCAGCTATGAAGGCGGTAAGGAGTCTATTTTCTTGCCTGGCCAAGTAGCGATGGTTTCACCCAACACTCATGACATTCATGTCGTCGCCAATCACTTAAGTGACCAGCCTTCAATCAGTATCCATGTGTATGGCGGTAATATCGGCAGAATCAAAAGAGCAATCTTTCACCCGGAGACAGGTGCCGAGAAGCTTTTTATCTCTGGCTATGCCAATGCTTTCACGCCCAATCTATGGCATTTCTAGGGCCATAGGCTAAAATAGAGCCTCTTACTGCAGACACCATAGTGTGGCAGCTCACCCCATTGGCCGGGATAGTCGTTTAATTGAATACGGGCCAATTTTTATTGGTCCCTATGTTATTTACAGAACTCGGTTTATCTGAATCCATCCTGCGCGCGATTGCGGAGCATGGTTACACCACCCCCACCCCAATTCAAGCTAAATCTATTCCAGCAGTACTCAAAGGTGGCGACTTACTGGCTGCCGCACAAACCGGCACAGGCAAGACTGCTGGCTTTACCCTGCCGATTCTGCAACGCTTACTCAGCAATACCAAACCCACATCCGGAAAGCGTCAGCTCAAGGTCTTAATTCTGACTCCTACTCGTGAGTTAGCAGCTCAAGTACAAGAATCTGTTGTGACCTATGGCAAATACACTGGCCTCAAATCCACTGTGATCTTTGGTGGTGTGGGCGCGAATCCCCAGATCAAAGCGATTCAAGCTGGCTTAGATATTTTGGTAGCCACCCCTGGGCGACTGTTGGATTTAATGTCCCAAAATTGTGTATCACTTAGTGCCATTGAGATTCTGGTTTTAGATGAGGCCGATCGCATGCTCGACATGGGCTTTTTACGAGACATTAAAAAGATTTTGGCTGCCCTGCCAAAACAACGTCAGAACCTTTTGTTTTCCGCAACCTTTTCAACCGAGATTAAAACACTCGCTGATAGTCTTTTGAACACCCCTGCTTTAATCGAAGTAGCGCGCAGCAATAGCGCCAACGAAGCGATTGCACAGTTAATTTATCCGGTAGACAGAACCAACAAGCATCCACTTTTGGCGCATCTGATAAAAAGCAATGATTGGAAGCAGGTTCTCGTATTTACGCGTACCAAGCATGGCGCCAATAAGTTAGTTACCCAATTAGAAAAAGATGGCATCACCAGCATGGCCATCCATGGCAATAAGAGTCAAAGCGCACGCACTAAAGCGCTGGCTGATTTCAAAGCTGGGAAGATTGTTGTGTTGGTAGCAACTGATATTGCTGCGCGCGGCATCGATATCGACCAGCTCCCTCACGTCGTGAACTATGACCTGCCAAATGTATCGGAAGACTACGTTCACCGTATTGGCCGTACTGGTAGAGCTGGATCCAATGGGGTTGCGGTATCCCTAGTCTGTGTGGATGAGCACCAAATGCTGAAAGACATCGAGAAACTCATCAAGCAGAAACTTCCACAAGAAGTGATTCCTGGATTTGAACCAGACCCAAATGCAGTGGCTCAACCCATTCAGATGCGCAGTCAGCAACACCAGCAATCTAGAAAGCCTAGACCCTCAGGAAATACCGGGGGTGGCTCCAAACCAGCTGCCAAGCGCACGAGTACGCCTAAAAGAAGCTTTAGCCACTAAAACCCACTTTAAAATCATTCCGTGAAAACCTTTTATCCTTTATCGCCCATAAAAAGATATCCAATGACTATTACCCGTCGTGCAGCTATCAAAGCCATCGCAACCGCCTTTGCACTACCGGCCCTCAATCCAATCACATCTGTATTCGCACAATCCTCACCAGAGTGGACTACTTATGAGATCGTTACTGAAGTCAATCTTGAGAACACCAATGGCGCTGCTGAGGCATGGATTCCTTTGCCACTCGTTTTGAATACCGATTATTTCAAGACACTGTCGATCAGACCAGAAGTGGGCGATACAAAAGTGGAAAGTAAGATTTATGAGACGCAAGACAAGCAAGCTCGTATGCTCTGGACTAAATGGGACAAGTCAGCCAGCACACATTCAGTGAAGGTTGCCATGATTGTGAGCACTCGTAATCGCCGCCTAGAACTCTCCAGTCCAAATCCAGCTTTGAAACTTTCCAAAGAAGAGCAAAAGTTCTGGACACGCGCGACAGCCTATCTTCCAACTGATGGCATTGTTAAAGTAAAAGTCCAAGAATGTCTTGCCTCTCTTCCTGCTAATGCAACAGATCTTCAAAAGGCAAATGCAATCTACAACTGGGTTGTAGACAATACTCACCGTGATTCTAAAACCCGCGGTTGTGGCCAAGGTGATGTTAAGTTGATGCTTGAGACTAATAACCTTGGTGGAAAATGTGCAGATATCAATGCAGTCTTTGTGGCTCTCGCTCGCTCTGCAGGTATTGCCGCTCGTGACGTCTATGGCATTCGTATCGCTGATTCTGCTCGTGGCTATAAGAGTCTTGGTAAGTCCGGTGAGATCACTAAAGCACAACATTGCCGTGCTGAGTTTTATGCTAGCGGCTATGGCTGGTGTCCAGTAGATCCTGCGGATGTACGCAAAGTGATTCTTGAGGAGGCTGGTGGCCTAGCCGTGACCGATCCAAAGGTAGTAGCAATCCGCGATTACCTATTTGGTAACTGGGAAATGAATTGGATGGCATATAACTACGATCACGACATCGCGCTGCCCGGCTCTAAGCTTGGTAAGAATGGTGTGATTCCTTTCTTAATGTACCCACAAGCAGAAAATAAAGAAGGTCGTTTTGATTCACTAGACCCAGATAACTTCAAATATAAAATTACAAGCCGACTGATTGGCTAATGTTTATTTTTAAGAATTTCTAGTGTTAGATCTGATAAAAAAACAAATAGCGAGGGGAATATTTCTCTCGCTGTTTTTTATTTGTCTCAGCCTATGGGGTGGTTACGCCTCTGCGCAATGGCAATCCGTAAGCAAGGTTAGCCTAAACCAAACCCCACCATTGCTGCTCAATAACTTAGCGGGTGAAACAATCGATATCAAGACTTTCAAAGGTAAGGTGGTGATTGTGAATTTTTGGGCTAGTTGGTGCGAGCCTTGTAGAGAAGAATTTACAGAGCTCACCTACTTGCAAGATAAGTACAGCGCCAAAGATCTGAAAGTTTTTGCTGTGAACTTGGCAGAAATGAAACCTCGCATTACCCAATTCATTAAAGGTAATGGCATCTCTGAAAACGCTATCGAGATTTTGCAGGATCGCAACAGCATCATTTACAAAACCTGGAAAGCCCGCGGTATTCCAACCACCTTCCTTCTCAATAAGCAGGGCAAAATTGACAGCGTCTGGACTGGCGCAATTGAGAATGCCGATAGCGATGAAGTGAGCGGTAGAATTGAGACGCTACTACGTCAATAAATGACTATTTCTGATCGAAAAACAATGAACACCATTAATCATATAGAAAATACTGAACCTCGCCTCACCTCCCTGTCTCATGGCGGTGGTTGTGGATGCAAGATTGCACCGGCCGTCCTCTCAGAAATTCTAAAAGGTGTGCCGCAACTTCCTTTTCCTAAAGAACTGCTCATTGGCATTGGGACTTCTGATGATGCAGCCGTGTATCAAATTAATGAATCACAAGCGATTGTTGCGACCACTGATTTTTTTATGCCGATCGTCGATGATCCATTTGATTTTGGGAAGATTGCTGCTACCAATGCCATTAGCGATATTTATGCAATGGGCGGTACACCACTCTTTGCGCTAGCCCTTGTTGGCATGCCTATCAAGGTCTTATCAAATGCTACCATTGCACGCATTCTAGAGGGTGGCGCAGAAGCCTGTCGTAGCGCAGGCATCGCTATTGCTGGAGGCCATACGATTGATTCTGTAGAGCCCATCTATGGATTGGTAGCAATTGGCATCATCGACCCAAAACTGGTCAAAAGCAATGCCGCAGCTAAACCAGGTGACGTCCTCATCCTTGGAAAACCCATTGGTGTCGGCATTCTTTCTGCTGCATTAAAGAAAGACCTCTTGAGCCCATCCGATTATCAAGAAATGATCTCCAACACGACCAAGCTAAATTCGGCTGGCCCTGACCTTGCTAAGTTGCCTGGGGTTCATGCTCTCACCGACGTCACTGGTTTTGGTTTGGCTGGACATATGCTCGAGCTAGCAAGAGGATCACATTGCACGGCCCATATCGACTGGAGCCAGGTGCCACTGCTCTCTCAAGTCCAAGAACTTGCAGGCCAAGATGTCATTACAGGGGCATCCGATCGCAATTGGCAAAGCTACGGCAATGAGGTCAGCTTACCTGACAACTTTACTAAAGCGCAGCAAGCTTTATTAACCGATCCCCAAACCAGTGGCGGCTTATTAGTCTCTTGTAGCCCAGATGCTGTTAAAGAAGTGCTGGGTATCTTTAGTCGCCATCAATTCTTGAGTGCGCGCGTCATTGGCCAAATGGGTGCAAAAGAAGAGAAGTCTCTGGTAATTTCTAATTAAATGTCTATTCGACTTTAGTTAGATTAAATACGCTAGAAAAATCCAGCGCACCATTTCCAGCTTTACTGTGTAGCTCGTACAAGTGATGAGCCAACTCTCCCAAGGGAGTGCTGGCATTTAAATCCTGTGCGTTCTCAACCGCTAAGCCTAAATCCTTCAACATTAAATCCACCCCAAAACCACCCGCATATTTTTTAGATGAGGGCACATTCTCCATCACGTTGGGACATGGATTGTATAACTCCAAAGCCCAATTACGGCCTGAGCTTTTCGTCATGATGTCAGACAAGATCTTCGGGTCCATGCCATTGGCAATACCCAAACGTAGGGCCTCACTTGTTCCCAGCATCTGAATACCCAAGAGCATATTGTTGCAAACCTTAACGGTTTGACCGCTACCATTAACGCCCGCATGGAAAATGTTTTTGCCCATTTTCTCTAGCATAGGGCGGGCACGCTCTAGATCCTTAGCATCTCCACCGACCATAAAAGTTAAGGTAGCCGCTTGCGCCCCGGCGGTACCGCCTGAAACTGGGGCATCGATCATGGCAAATCCTTTGGCTTCAGCGGCTTTGGCTACGTCTTGGGCAAGCTTAGGTGAGATGGTGGAGCAGTCAATCAATAAGGCCTGAGGATTAGCATGGGCCAAGATTCCAGCATCACCAAGATATAGACTTTCCACATGGCGTGAGGCCGGGAGCATGCTGATTACGATGTCAGCGTCAATGACAGCTAAGGCGGCACTCTTTTCTGGCAGACCACCTGCTGCAGAAAAAGCGTCAATCTGACTCTGAAGTAAATCAAAGCCAGTAACGGTATACCCAGCCTTTAAAAGATTAAGTGCCATTGGCAAACCCATGTTACCCAAACCAATAAATGCGACTTTCATAAATACCTCTCGCTATAAATCATCAACCAATCTTCTACTTGCCAGATAGAGAACGCCCTCTTTCCCATATCTCTCTGAGTGAAATTCTTGTGGGCCTAGGTAAAAAATATTGCCAGGCTTATAAACGTTACTTTTACCATCTATGATTAATTCAATATCACCATCTAAGATCAGCGCATACACTTCAAAAGGATTAGAGTGGTCATCTAATGATTCGCGGGGCTCACGCTGGACCTCAACAGGATAAGGATAGCCCTCTTGCATCAGCATATGTATAAATTCTGTTTTAGTCATCGATTCACCGATATGAGCTGCCCAATAAAGCAAAAAGCCTAGTTCATTGCTGAACTAGGCTTTTAAGAATATGAGTGGAAATTACTTCTTAGCTTCCATCGCCTCTTTTGTAGCTGTGATCTCTTTGCGACGCTCTTTACAAGCGCCAGCGATTTCTTGTAGTGCTTTACGAGCACGTGCAGCAGATGCCTTAATCCCTTTTTCAATGAACTTTTCATTCTCTGCTTTGTATGCTTCAAAAGCAGCTAGCAATGTATCGTGTTGTGACATCTTGTCTCCTCTTAATTAAATATTCAATTACAAACGCCGAATCAGTATATATCGATAAAAACGATAAAAAATAAGGGTTTAGATCAGGGATAACTCTTAGAAAAGAGCCTTTAAAGGGGCAAAATACCCTATTTTCCCTCATTAGTCAGCGGGATAAGCCTTTTTCCAAGAGAAATACTCGAGCTGGTGCATTGATCTGAAACAAACTCCGCCAACAGAGATAATTACATCAGCTTGATTAATGTAAAAATAAGACCCCAATGAAGATGAAAGATTACACATTTATTCGCAACAAACTCCTGAATAAAGAAGAGATTGCTTTTTTAGATGTGCGCGAAGAAGATCCACATGCTCAAGAGCATCCCCTCTTTGCAGCAAACCTTCCGCTCTCCCGTATTGAGATTGATGCCTTTGGAAAGTTACCCAGAAAAGATGTCTGTATCGTCACTCTAGATGATGGGGAAGGATATGCCGAACTTGCTGCACAAAAATTAGTAGCACTTGGATATGCCGATGTTTCTATTTTTGAAGGCGGAGTACAGGCATGGAAAGCTGCTGGCGGTGAAGTATTCAAAGATGTCAATGTGCCAAGTAAATCCTTTGGCGAGTTGGTAGAATCTAAAAGACATACCCCTTCTCTATCAGCTCAAGAGGTTCAGAAGTTAATTGATGACAAGGCTGACGTAGTGGTAGTGGATGTCCGCAGGTTTGATGAATATCACACCATGAGCATCCCAACAGGCATCAGCGTTCCAGGCGCTGAACTGGTTCTGAGGGTTCCTGACCTAGCCCCTCATCCCAAGACAAAAATCATTGTGAACTGTGCTGGTAGAACCCGTAGCATTATTGGCGCACAATCCTTGATTAATGCCGGCATTCCGAATGAAGTTAATGCATTGCGTAATGGCACGATTGGCTGGACCTTAGCTGGGCAAGTTCTCGACAAAGGTCAAAGTCGCAAGTTCAAGGAAGTCAGCACTGAAGTTTCTGACACAGCCGCTGAGCGAGCGCGCGCCGTTGCTGATCGAGCCAATGTCAAACGCGCTAGCTTTGCTGATGTGGCTCAATGGCAAAGACAGACAGATCGCACTACTTATTTCTTTGACACTCGGACGCCAGAAGAATATGAAGCTGGCCACTTGCCAGAATTTCGCTCTGTTCCTGGTGGACAACTCGTACAAGAGACGGAGATGGTTGCCCCTGTCAGAGGCGCCCGCATCGTCTTAGCGGACCCTGGTGGTGTTCGCGCAAACATGCCAGCTTCATGGCTAGCGCAGATGGCCTGGGACGTTTATGTATTGGTTGATATTAAGGTCAGTGATTTAACTGAAAAAGGTCCATGGAAAGCTCCTATGCCTAGCCTACCAAGTACTCAGGGTGTTGACCCACCAGTGCTTGCAGAATGGCTCAAGATAGATCCCAATACTTTGGTAGTGGATTTCAGTACCCATGCCAACTACGTTAAGAACCACATCCCTGGCGCTTGGTTTGCGCTGCGCTCAAGGCTAGCAGATGCCCTTCTAACACTACCAAAGGCCACTCGCTACGTCCTCACCAGCACCCCGCCGCAATTAGCTACTTTTATTGCAGAAGAATTTAAATCTCAGAGCCATGCTGATGTTTATGTTCTCACGGGCGGCAATACAGCATGGGTCGATGCAGGATTGGAGAGTGAGAAAGGTGCAACCCATCTCGCCTCGCCACCACTAGATCGCTATAAGCGCCCCTATGAAGGTACTAGTGTGGATACTGCAGCGATGCAAGCTTATCTAGACTGGGAGTTTGGTTTAGTTGAGCAATTAGGTAAGGACGGCACTCATCACTTTTGGGTTCTCTAAGTTTTCCCAATAAAAAAAGCGCTGGTGACCCCAGCGCTTTTTCTTTCCCTACTTGTTAATTTAAACGATCTTATTGCGAATGATCCCTACTCCAGTAATTTGAGTTTCCATCATATCGCCTGGCTTTAAAAATTCTTGCGGGGTTCTACCAAAGCCTACGCCTGAAGGCGTACCGGTGGCAATGATATCGCCCGGTAGCAAAGTCAAGCTACGCGACAACTCAGCAATGATGGCTGGAATTTTAAAAAACATCTGCTTGTAACTAGCATTTTGTTTCTCAACGCCATTGACGCGGCAGATGATGCGTGTGTCATCTAAATCAACACCGCCAGCGGTGACAATCCAAGGGCCCATTGGTCCATGACCATCCAGGCTCTTACCTTTAAACCATTGACCCGAGTGACGCTTCTGCTGAACATCGCGTGCAGTAGTGTCGTTATAAGCAGCATAGCCAAACACGTAGTCCATAGCAGACTCTTCAGAAATGTTTTTACCCTTCTTACCAATAATGACTGCTAATTCAGCCTCCCAATCAATCTGGGTTGAATAGCTACCATCGTAAGGAATACTATCGAATGGCCCATTCATGGTCTGAGTACCCTTGGTAAACAGAACGGGAACTTTTGGATATTCTTTCACGACGGTATCAGCGCGATTCTTCTTGCCTTCATCGAAGTGATCTAAATAATTCCAGCCGACAGCGTAAATGTTACTTTGCGGCTTTGGAATTGGTGACAACAAAATCACTTGATTCACATTAAGCAAGTTGGAGCTACGGTTCTTAAATAATGCAGCAAGTTCTAACAAGCCTCTGTTGCCGGATGCAGCCAAGGAAATAGTTGAGGTAGGATCGAATGAAAGTTGCACCTTTTGACGAGCAGCTTCTGCTGGAATATCGACTACCAAACCATCATTGGTCACCAAGCCTAAGCGAGAGGTCGCCCCCATCTTAGGCAAATAGTTGGCAATACGAAACCCTGCCTTACCAGTCATTGGCTCAACTACGATCGGCTGACGATCTTGGGCTGATGCAGCGCCAGGAGGCATCAGTAAGCCGCCAATTGCGGCTGAAGTTCCAAGCTTGAGCATATCTCTACGATTTGTGTCCACAACATCTCCTTTTTGTATTTTTACTAAGGCCCTTCTTGGCCCCATTGCCTCAAATCTTAATACGAAAGCTTGAAATAGGCAGAAATTTTGAAAAATGACTATTCTTAAAGCTATGAAACTATTGAATCTTCAGCTAAGTGTCTACATGGTGACGGCCTTACTGCTCTGCTTAAGTGCTTGTGAGCGGGAAATATATACCAGTTGGAACTGTGGCAATACCGCTGGTGACAAGTTGCCCATGGTCCTGAAAAACGCTCAAATGCAACTTCAAGGCAACTCGCTCAATTACTGTGGAAGCCTGGGAGAGAAAACCTACTTTGATAGCAATTGCCCTGTTGCGATAGAAAAATCTAAGATCACCTTTATCCCCAGTTCAGGCGCTTTGCTAGATCAAGGGCGGGAACTTCATTGCAAAGTGCTTTGAGTAAAAAATATATGCCTATCCATTCCTCAAACCCTATCCATCCCAAGAAATTACTACTTACCAAATGGACTGCCGTTCATCCCACCAATAAGCAGAAACATTTTTTAGTGAGCAAGGTCATTTTTCCAGAGCCTCCAGACGAGAGAATTGAGTTTATTGAACTTGAGGCTATCTATAGCAATCAAACTCAGATCATTCCTTGGCGAGATCTTAGCAATCCAGCAATCTGGATTCAGGGCTGGAAATAAAAAAGACCGCTAGCAAGCGGTATTTTATCGAGGGAAAAAATAAAATCAATCGCCCTTCTTCTTGCCGCCAGAGGCCTTACTAGAAAGACCATCTAGATTTTTCTCAGCAGCATCAGCTACTTGATTAACAATCCGGCGTCCTTCTTTAAACATTTTCTGTCCCGTAGTCGACATCTCGTGAACAACTTTAGAAAGCTTATCAGCATGCGTTGGCAATTTATTCTCAGCATCCTCTAACCAGCCCACTAAAGAGGTGCGCACTTTCTCTAAATGCTTCTCTGTTTCATCGGCAGCATTTTCGCCTAAATCTTTCAGAACAGCCTTAACCTTCTTTTGGTAGACAGCCGCACGCTTAGCAGCTTCTTTAGTTGCGTCTTCTTGCAAGCCTTTAAGCTTAGTCAGGTCATTTTTAGCCGCAGACTTAGCGCTATCCAGCGCATTTTTCATGCCCCACTCAATTTCTGCAATGTGATGCTCGCTGAGTTGCTTGGCAGCATCCAAGAGCTTGTGGGAATAACTAAAAAGTTCTTTAGCTTTTTCTTGTTGCCATTTTTGAAAATCTTTTGCGTCCATCATTTTTCCTTAATAAAGTAATTATGAATAAATATCAAAGCGCTTCATTGACTGCCTCTAAGATAACTCTATACTAATTTTCTATACTTGCCAATTGCACTGCTTTTTCCATATTAAAATGCGTTTATGAAAGAACAAAAAAGTCTATACGAGTCTATTGGCGGCATCGATAAGGTCGATGAGCTGGTGGACTGCTTTTACGATTTAATGGCACTGGAGGAGACCTTATCCGATCTTCGTGCCATGCACCCTGCTGACCTCTCTGGATCTCGTGAGAAACTCAAATTTTTCCTTACAGGTTGGATGGGTGGGCCCGATATTTACTCACCTAAGTATGGGCAGCCGATGCTCAGGGCAAGACACCTCCCTTTTAAGATTGGCATGAAAGAGCGCAATCAGTGGCTAACGTGCATGTATCAGGCACTTGAGGATTGCGGTATTAAGGGCAATATTGCCGATCAATTACAAGAATCTTTCCTCAACACTGCCGACTGGATGAGAAATCAGCCCAACTAGCAGAGAGCTTAGTCGAGCTTAGTAGCAGCTTGCTTGACAGCTTTTGCCCAAAGTGGCATTTCTGCACCTAAGAATTTCGTAAATTGCTATGTGTTTAAGTATAGGGGATCAGACCCTGATCAATCATCTTCTTTGGAATTTCAGGCGAGTCCAGCGTCTCTTTAAATACTTAGCCTAATTTATTCACTACCTTCACGCAAGAAGAAGAAATGCTCTGCGGATTAAAGTGCTTGAGCGCAAGCAAAGCCGCTCGACCAAGCCCATTGGAAGTTGTGCCCCCCAAGATGGCCTGTGACATCTACGCACTCGCCAATGAAATACAGTCCAGGATGATTACGCGACATCATGGTTTGACCATCCAACTCTTTGGTATCTACCCCACCTAACATCACCTCAGCTTTTTTCCAACCCAAGGTCCCCGCTGGTTTGACGGACCAATTGGTGAGCAACTCTTTTAATGCCTGTCGTTCTTTCTTAGAGACCTCAGCCCATTTGCGACCCAATAAGTTTCTTTGCTCTGCAAATGCTTTTCCTAGACGTTGCGGCAATACTGAAGCCAAAATAGCTTCAGTAAGTTTGAGTCGATTGTCTTCATTATTGAATAGATCATCGCACTGAAAACTGCTGCCAACTTCAACCGCACCAAGCCAATCAATATGAATGGCTTCGCCCTCAGCCCAATAACTACTTGCTTGCAATACCGCTGGGCCAGACAAGCCTTTGTGTGTGAGCAACAGATCTTCATTGAAACGACAGGCGCCGTATCGACTACCTTTTGAGCCAGAGCTAATGCGGACAGGCAAACTCAGACCAGCCAATTCATTGAGATTAGAAAAAGTCTCAGAAGTGAACGATAGTGGCACTAAGGCGGGACGAGGATCAATCACATTGAGTCCGAATTGCTTAGCAATATCTAAGGAATATGCAGTGGCCCCAATGGCTGGTACCGGCAAACCACCAGTCGCCATGACAACTGCCTTGGTTTTTTCCATTCCTTTATTGGTTTGAATAGTCCAAACATCTGCCTCATGAGAAATAGCTTTCAGCTTTACGGGATTGCGAATCGTCACGCTACCTTTTGCACACTCAGAAAACAATAAATCAATGATCCGTTTTGCCGAGTCGTCACAGAAGAGTTGTCCCTGATGCTTCTCGTGATAAGCAATGCGATAGGTCTGCACTAGCTGAATAAAATCTTTCGAAGAGTAACGCGCCAATGCACTTTTTACAAAGTGTGTATTAAGAGATAGAAAATTCGCTGGGCTGCTATGAAGATTCGTAAAGTTACATCGCCCACCTCCGCTGATACGTATTTTTTCACCTAATATCTCAGCGTGATCTAGTAGTAATACTTTTTTACCGAGTTGACCTGCAACACCAGCACAAAACAAACCAGCAGCTCCGCCACCAATAATGACGGCATCCCAAATTTTGCTCATAGTTTATTTAAAGCGCTCAATGATTTCAGTAGAAATGTTGAGCTTTTCCATATGCATGCGGGTGTAGGCCTGTCTAAAGTTCTTTGTCATGGAGATCATGACGGACGCAGTCCAAGCAAATGCAAACATGCCAGAGAAGGCAATAATGATGGCTAGCATTTTCCAGCCAGGCGGTAAAATATCATCCATAAATCCCATTGCCGTATAAGTACTGCCCGCAAACAAAATACTTTCACTCAAAACTGGGAGCAATTTAAAAGCCCACAGGGAGATACCCCAAATAAAGATCTCAGAAATGTGCGTCAGAAATAAACACAGAATGCTGATGTAAAAAACAAAAGCGACTGAAGAATGCTTATGTTCAGAAAGATACAAAAACGATTTAACCTCGTAGCGCTTAGCAATCTGCAATAAGGCGACTCCATGCACCAGCATGACCAGCAGCAAAATAGCAATTCCCAGCGCATACCCAGGAAGATCTAATTGGGTAATGAGAGTGGAGGCTTGAGGCGTCGTCATGATCAGCCCATTTTACAGATGATCAAGCCAATTGGTAGCAGTCAACAATCACTTTCCAAACCTCTTCTGCAGTATGAACAAAATGTATTAGGTCCACACTTGACTTATCAATCACGCCGAATTCAATCATCTTTTGTAAATTCAGGACCTCAGACCAAAACCCATCGCCAACCAGGATCACGGGGAGTACCGCTACCTTGCCGGTCTGCATCAGTGTCAATACTTCGAAGAGTTCATCAAAGGAACCAAAACCCCCTGGGTAAGCCACAATTGCCCTTGCTCTAAGCATAAATTGCATCTTGCGTAATGCAAAATAATGGAATCGAAACGCTAAACCTTCGGTGATGTATGGATTGGGATGTTGCTCTCGAGGAAGGCTGATATTGAATCCAATGGTTTGATCACCCGCCTCATAGGCACCACGGTTAGCTGCCTCCATAATGCCGGGACCGCCACCCGTACAGACATGAAGCTTACTGCTTGCTGTTAATTGTGTAGCGTTATAAGCAGCCACAAGCTTTCCGAATTCACGTGCAGACTCATAGTATTTACTATGCAATACGGCATTTTTTGCCTCTGCTATTTCCTCAGAAGTCTTAGCCTCTTTCTCCATCATTAAGGCTTGCTCGTAACTTACAAAGCGGGCAGAACCAAAAACAGTAATCGTGTGATCAATACCCCGCTCGCGCAGCAAAATATCAGGCTTTAATAGCTCCAATTCAAATCGGATCCCCAAGGTTTCGCGTCGCGATAAAAATGCAGGATCATCAAATGCAAATTTTGAGGAGTCCTCAGAGGTTTTTTCAGAAATTTCAGCCTTATTCAGATTTAAAAAATCAGAGATTGTCTGTGCATTATTGATGGGGAGCTTTGGGCTCATATCACTACCTTGTACGGAAATAGAACTCCATCTTACCTCTTGGTACGTCAGTATTACTACCTAGAAAGCGCTATCACTTTCACATCTCAGGCTTATTGGGGACCGATTGGGATTTACTGAGGCTAAAACACAGGTTAAGATTATTGCAATTTCAACAAAACTGAAGGAAAAGTAATGAGCAATCGTTCAATCATCATCATGGTATTGGTATTAATTAGTGCTACCGCCTATCTACTCCTCAAAGGCGATGGCAACATTGATATGGGTGGTGAAAAACACGGTGCAGAAGCTACGCATGTTGAAGAAGCTAAAAAAGATGCGCCAGCTGCTGCTCCAGCCGCACCTGCAGCAGCTCCAGCTGCCGATGCCAAGAAATAAAATTGCTGCCATCCAAAAAAAACCGCGGTCAACCGCGGTTTTTTATATCATCTGCTTATGAAACACTTTTTCAGCATCTGCCTCCTACTCCTTTCGCCATTCGCCATTAGTCAATCGCCTAATGCAATGCTTCAATCCTTTGCACCAACCGGCACAATACGAGTTGGCATTAATTTGGGGAATCCCGTGCTAGCGAGAACTGATGTAGCGACCCAAAAACCAAAAGGCGTGACAATTGATATTGCTAATGAGATTGGGAAACGATCTGGTTTGCCTGTCGAACTCATTCCCTTCAAAAGTGCAGGAGCAACAGTAGATGCAATTAAGACTGGCAATATTGATTTAGTCTTCGTTGCTATCGACCCAGTGAGGGGCGAAGATGTCAGCTACACACCGCCCTACATACAAATCGAAGGTGCTTATATGGTTAAAGCATCCTCCCCCATTAAAAGCAATGCAGAAGTTGATGTAGCTGGCAATGAAATTGTGGTTGGAAAAGGTAGCGCTTATGACCTATTTCTCACGCGAGAAATTAAACATGCCACCCTCCTTCGCACTGCTAGCTCTCAGGCAGTCATAGATGAATTCATGGGTGGCAAAGGTAATGTCGCTGCCGGTGTAAAACAACAACTTGAGAGCGATGCTACGCGCTACACTGGTTTAAGGATGTTGCCAGGGCGATTTATGGTGATCAATCAAGCGATCGGCATTCCTAAAGCCAGATCTGGATATGAAAAAACCAGTGCTTATTTAAGCGTTATCATTTCAGAGTTAAAAGCATCTGGCTTTGTCGCGAATGCAATGTATCGTCACGATATCCAAGGTGCCAAAGTTGCCGAATAGGATCTTCAGCACTGAATTGTTTGTAGGCGCTCCGGAATCTGGACATGGGACCAGCCTAACTCATTGCGAATACTGGCAGCAAAGGCTGTCGCTGCTTTAGGCTCGCCGTGAACCACAAAGGTTGATTCGGGTGCATTCTTAAATCCTCTTAGCCAATCAAGTAGTCCTGCTTTATCAGCATGCGCCGATAAACCTCCGATGGTATGAATGGATGCCTTCACCAACACTTCCTCCCCAAATAGGCGGACCATAGGAACCCCATCAACCAAGCGCCGCCCAAGACTGCCATAGGCCTGAAAGCCAGTGATGATGATGGCATTCTGCGCATGGGGAAGATTGTTGGCTAAGTGATGCACGATTCGGCCGGCATCGCACATGCCACTTGCGGAAATAATAATTGCACCAGCTTTAATCTTATTGAGTGATTTCGATTCTTCTACATCGGCAATAAAGCGCAAACTGACTGCCTCAGGATGATCCTTAAACCACGTAAAGGTCGCTTGAGACTGCTGATCAAGCAGCAAAAAGAAATGCTCAGTAAGATGCGTGGCTGCCGTTGCCATCGGTGAATCTACCCAAATACTGAGGTGAGGTAATAAACCTTTTCTGACTAAATCAATCAATAAGAATAATACCTCTTGGGTTCGCCCGACGGCAAACGCAGGAATGATGACATTTCCATGTCCACGCATCGTCGATGAAATCACCTCTACCAGCTCATCTTCAGTCTCTTGTAGGCTACGATGCAGGCGATCACCATAAGTAGATTCAATTAGCAGGACGTCTGCCTCACTAATCACTGCTGGATCAGGCATTAAGACTCTACCCTTCATGCCAATGTCACCGGAGAATACACAACGCTTTACAGGTGAATCTGTTTCTTGAACATCTAAAATTGCAATAGCCGATCCAAGAATATGCCCAGCATTACAAAACTCTAGTTGCACACCCTCACAGGGTTTGACAACTTGTCCATATTCTATGACCTCAAACTGATTCAAAGTCATCTCTACTTCTTCTCTGCTATAAAGTGCGACAGGCATATCACCATGCCACTTACCTGCCTTCTGCTTTCGCTCGGCCCGCTCCACGTCTGCAAATTGCAAATGCGCACTATCAGGTAACAGGATTTTTAATAGCTCAAAGGTAGCGCTAGTGCAATAGATTGGCCCAGAAAATCCTTGGGCACAAAGCCGTGGCAGTAAACCACTATGGTCAATATGGGCGTGGGTTAAAACAATGAAATCAATTGCTTTAGGAGAAAATGGTAATGGCTCGAGATTTTTTAGACTGGCTTCACGTCCACCTTGAAACATCCCGTAATCCACAATGAAGCGCCTGTTATGACCACCAAGAGAGGCTTGAATGGAGTGCCTAGAGCCCGTAACCTCACCCGCTGCGCCAAAAAATTGAATCTTCATGTTTAAAGCATACTCCCCTTAAAATATCCTCACCATCTAAATAAAAGAGATTAATAGGGATGACAGCATCAACCCAAGAACCATTAGAACTTGCGTCTCTGGATCTCATTCAACATTTAAAGCGAGTCCCTTCAGAACATAAGGGTGACGCTGGAAAAGTCGTCATCATTGGCGGATCATCAGGCATGGCTGGTGCGCTTGTACTTGCGGGTAATGCATCATTACATTTAGGTGCAGGTTGGACTATTCTAGAAATGCTAGATCACAGCTCTACGCAGGCGCTTATTGAGCAGCCAGAATTGATGGTGAGAGCAGCAGGCAGCGATGCTGCCGAACTTTTGAACAAAACGAGTCCTGATCTCATTGCGATCGGACCAGGCCTAGGAAAGTCTTCACTTGCCCATAAATGGCTTCAAGCCAGTTTGGCATATCCAAAAATTCCTTTGGTCATTGATGCAGATGCACTAAACTTAATTGCTGACAACGCAGATCTTTTGGTGGCATTACAAAAACGCAATCGACAATTTCCAGACTTCAGTGTTATTACTCCCCACCCTGGTGAGGCAGCTCAACTTCTCAAAATATCAAGTAAGCAAGTTCAAGATCAGCGCAAAGTAGCTTTAAAAAGCTTGGTACAGTTAACTGGCTCGATTGTGGTTCTCAAAGGCGAACACACATTGATTGCGTCGCCACAGCACTCTAGCGTTCAATGCCTGCAAGGCAATCCAGGAATGGGTACAGGCGGTATGGGTGATATCCTCACAGGCAGCATTGCAGCGATCGCCGTACAGGGCGTTCGACATCAACTGAATTTATGGTCTTCTACCTGCATAGCCGTTCAACTTCATGCATCAGCAGCTGATAGCTTGGTTAATAAAGGGGTTGGACCCATTGGACTCACACCATCAGAGACTATTCTAGAAATGCGTAGTCTGCTAAATAGTCTTTTATAAAACATGTACACAAGTCATATAGTCCTTCAACGTAAGCGTTACTTATCCGGTATCCTCATGGCTGGATTAGGGTCTATTCTGTTTTCTGGCAAAGCTATTCTAATTAAACTCGCCTTCACTTACGGCGCTAATGCAGAAATTCTCCTAGCGCTTCGTATGTTGATTGCCTTGCCTTTATTTTGGTCCATCTATTGGTGGCAATCGCGTCAAAAAAAAATGAGCCCTATCAACTGGTCTGACCGCATAAAGATTATTTTCCTTGGATTTTTAGGTTACTTTCTATCAAGTTATTTAGATTTTCTAGGCTTGCAATATATATCTGTTGGTCTCGAAAGAATTATTTTATATCTCACTCCAACTATTGTTTTATTAATCTCCTATTTTGTATTACACAAAACGATTTCACACTTACAGTGGGCCGCTTTAATTCTGGGCTACTTAGGCGTATTGACGGTGTTTATTCAAGATGTGAGCTCAACGGGTAGTGCAGCGTGGCTTGGTATGTTACTTGTCTTCGCCAGCGCATGCACCTATGCCGGATATATGATTGGCTCTGGAGAAATGGTGAGTCGCGTTGGCAGCATCCGATTAGTTGTCTATGCCAGCACATCATCTGCTTTTTTTAGTGCCCTGCAAGCCTTGGCTTATCACCCTATCGATATTATTGAGCAGGCTCCGCAAATTTATTGGCTAAGCATTCTGAATGCTGGCGTCTGTACAGTCATTCCGATGCTACTCATCATGATTGCGATTCATCGCATTGGCTCCCCGCTCGTTTCACAAGCAGGCATTCTTGGACCCGTTTCCACTATCTTCATGGGTTGGGCCGTACTATCTGAACCTATTACCTGGTTTCAAATTGCAGGCATGACTCTAGTGATGGGAGCAATGTGGCTACTTGTTAGTAAGGATGCTCATAAACAAAAACCACCGGAATCAGCAGAACTCCACGGTTTTAGCAGTAAAGACTTACTCAGCTAAGAGCCAAGCAAATAGTATTACTGCTGTGCGGCTTCGACTTGTTTTGCTTTCTTCTTGGCCTTCTTCTTAGCTTTTTTCTCTGCCTTTTTGTCTTTCTTTGCCTGCTTCTGTGCTTTTTTCTCAGCAACCTTATCTGATTGAGCGGCTGTATCTGTGGCAGTTGCAGCAGCAGGTGCTGGCGTCGGTGAAGGGTCTACAGCCATCGCTGCGATTGGGGATAAACCAATAGCAGTAGATACCAAGGCAGGTAAGCTTAAGCGTGCGAAACGAGAAATCATCAAATTCTCCAACTAGGTTTATTAATCACTAAATAATACTCAAGAAATCAACAAATATGGCTTTATCTATATAAATTTAAACTACTCTATATCCTCTTTGGTTTTCTCGCCAGGGTTAAGGCAACAAAAAAGCCATCCGAAGATGGCTTTAATATGCAACTCAAAACAATTACGCTGCTTGCGCTTCAACCTCAGTAATTTTTTCCAAGGCTGCTGCAAGATGACCCACAGTACGGTCAACGTGTGCCAGCTTCTCAAGACCAAACAGGCCAAGTCGGAAAGTACGGAAGTCTGGGCGCTCATCGCATTGCAATGGCACGCCAGCAGCGGTCTGCAATCCCAAAGCAATGAACTTCTTGCCAGATTGGATATCAGCGTCCTTGGTATAACTCACCACTACGCCAGGAGACTGAAAACCTTTTGCCGCAACTGATGGGAAACCTTTCGAAACGAGCACTGCCCGAACCTTATCACCCAACTCTTGTTGCTTTTTCTTCAGTTCAGCAAAGCCGAGGGATTGCGTTTCTTTCATGGTGTTGCGCAAAATCTTTAATGCATCAGTTGGCATAGTGGTGTGATAAACATGTCCACCTTTTTCATAGGCCTCCATGATTTGCAACCACTTTTTAAGATCCATAGAAAAGCTACTGCTTTGAGTGCTATCAATATGCGCACGCCCTCTTTCACCAAGAGCAATCAAGGCGCAGCAAGGGGAGCTACTCCAACCTTTTTGTGGGGCAGTCAGCAAAACATCCACGCTGCAGGCCTTCATATCTACCCACGTAGCACCTGAAGCAATGCAGTCCAAAATAAATAAGCCACCAACAGATCGTACTGCGTCGCCCACCGCTTTGAGGTAGTCATCTGGCAGAATAATTCCAGCAGAAGTTTCAACGTGCGGAGCAAAGACAACTGATGGTTTTTCTTTCTTAATGAAAGCAACAACTTCTTCAATTGGGGCAGGAGCAAACTCTCCCTGTGTACCAGCTTCTAATTGCCTACCTTTGAGAACAGTCAGGTCTTGAGTAATATTGGCTAAGTCAAAAATCTGTGTCCAACGATAGCTAAACCAACCATTACGCAACACTAAGCATTTTTGATTATTAGCAAACTGACGGGCAACCGCTTCCATCCCGAAAGTGCCGCTACCAGGAACGATCACAGCAGAGCTTGCGTTATAAGCATCTTTCAAGACGCTAGAAATATCCACCATTACTTTTTTGAACTCTTCAGACATGTGATTCAAAGAGCGATCGGTATAAACAACCGAGAACTCTAAAAGTCCATCTGGGTCAACATTGGGTAGTAAGCCTGGCATAGTCATTTCCTAGAAATTCTGTAAATAGCCCTAAATGATACTGATTTAGTTATTTATTGCACTGCAATCCGATTATCTTTAATCAATTTGCCCCATTTAGCCTGATCCAAGCGCAAAAAGGACGCAAAATCATCGGCACTACCACTGGCAGGGTCACTGCCCCGCTCCAACATGGCCTTCCTGAGCTTTTCCTGACTTAAGGTCAGCCCTACCCCTTGGTTAATCTTTTGAACCATTGCTTTGGGGGTGGCAGCAGGCGCAAAAAGACCAAACCAACCTACCGCGCTATAGCCAGCCAAACCAGATTCAGTCACAGTGGGAATATTGGATAAAGCCTCAGAGCGCTTTGCTCCAGTCTGAGCTAAAGCCAGCAACTTACCAGTATCAATTTGAGGCATAACCGTTTGCGCCGGTGCAAACATCAAATCAATATGACCCGCCAATAAATCCGTTAAGGCCTGCCCCGTTCCCTTGTAGGGAATGTGTAGTAATTCAATGCCAGCCATTGCTGCAAACAATTCACCAGATAAATGCGATGCAGAGCCAGCGCCTGATGAACCAAATCTCACTTTGCCAGGATTGGCTTTAGCAAAAGCAATGAGCGCTTTAATTGAATTGATATTTAAGTTGGGATTAACAGTAACAATATAAGGGGACGCAGATACCAAAGCCACAGGGGAAAATTGCCCAATGTTTTTATCCGTTACTGCTGCGGTTGACCCCATTAATAATGTGTAACCATCTGGTGGAGACTGCGCCACGATCTCAGCACCAATCGCCCCACTAGCACCAGGACGATTTTCAATGATCAAAGATTGCTTCCACAAATCTGTGAGCGATGGGGTCATCAAACGAATGAGCGTATCAGCACCACCACCAGGTGGAAATGGCACGATGACCCTCATTGGCTTTGCGGGAAAAGAATCTAGCGATTGAGCTTGCGCAGGCAAACATCCTAGCAAGCCAAAAAGAATGATTGCAGACGTGATCTGTCGCCTCATCTGATGCACCCTACGCTTAGTCAACAATCGTTGTTCTTAACGTCGAAATACCATCGATTGAACACTCGACGACATCGCCTGGCTTGAGATATAAATCTTCCGCATTTTCTTTGCCGACCGCAACACCACCAGGCGCCCCAGTAGAAAACATATCACCAGCTTCGATTGGAATAAAGCGTGAGAAATGCTCCAAAATATCGGAGATCTTCCAAATTTGATCTCGGGTATTAACGCGCATGCGCTCTTCCCCATTGACAGAGCATGTCATCCACAAATTATAGACATCGGCAATCTCGTCTATCGTCACAATCTCAGGTCCAAGCGGGCCAAACCCAGGGATATTCTTTCCAGTCCAAAAACGTGAGCCAGATGCTACCTCACGTAACTGTAAATCACGACAGGTAAGGTCATTCAAAATAGTGACGCCAGCAACATAACTCATCGCATCAGCTTTTTTTGCGCCTAGTGCGCGCTTACCCATGACAAAAACCAACTCTGGTTCGTAATCTAAGCGAGTAATTCCTTTTGGACGAACTACTTTTGCCTCATGTCCAGAAAGACAGGAATTTAACTTAATAAAGGAGGTAGGCTCTTGTGGAATTTCTTTAATCAGGTTGGTGCGTTTGAGCTCTTCCAAATGTGTACGGTAATTTTTACCAACGCAAAGAAACTTTTCAGCATCCATGATCGGCGGCAAATAAGTGATGCTTGAAGCCTTCAATAACAATTGGGACGGAGCTTCTGGAATCGCTTTAACCCAAGCCTTTGCCTGCTCCATCACCTTGCTGCCAGAACGTAAAAAATCTCTCATCCCCGATGGAAAATCTTTGATGCTTTGTGATTTAGCTACATCACCAAATGGTAAAACAAAGTCTCCCGAAGAATTGGGAATTCTGGCGCCAATTTCAGGGGTAGATGATCCGCTGCGGGTAAAGGTAATGAGTCTCATGTTTTTAGGTTTTATGTTGAAGTAGTGAAAATGAAAAACTTATTCTGATCCAAACAGTGCCTTATTTTGCTGGCGCTTTTCGACAGCATTTTTAAGTAAAGCGGCGAGCCTATAAAAACCATGCCCAAACTTTCCGTAAGGCATTGTCAGAAAAAATGCCATGACAAATCCAAGATGAATTGCCAGCAAAAAAGCCATGTAAGTAGTATCGCGATAGGCGAGCAAAACTAAACCAGACGCACCAATGCTGAACAGCAAAACAATGAATGCCCTATCCATAGGTTTTTGCGACTTATCACCATGCTCAGTATTCCGCCTGAGATTTAAGTAGAGCAAGCCAGCAGGTCCAATCAATAAACCAATGCCACCAACCGTACCTAGAAGCACAGGAAGGCTAGTCAATGCATAAGGCGCATGTAAATCAAGTAAGTAGTGATAGAGCGTCGCTACCGATGTAGCGGCGAAGCAAAACATAAATCCATAAAAGGTGAAGTGATGAAAACGCTTTCGCCAGAGTGAAAAAGAATCATCCTCATTATTGCAGCCATCGCCATGTCCACCACCAAGGTACTTTAAGGTCAGAGCATCATGTGTTGCCTCAGCGGCGGCTGCTCCTGAGATATCTCCAACGGAGATTTGCCTCCAGAAAGAAAATATTCCGAGACTTAAAGCCAACAAAGCATAAGCAGACACCAATCCAAACATCAAAGCCAAAGTGTTATGAGAAAAGATGGCGTAAAAGTTACCGTTTATTGGGCCGGATAAAAGATTGCCATTCACCCACAAGGTAAGAAGTAAAAACGCAATTAAAGAGCATGAGCTTGCCAAGACAGTTGTTAGTCCATTCTTTTTATAAAGAGCGGCGAATGACTTAGGCCATGCATAGGTCATATAGGTATCTTTACGAACCTGGGCCATCACCAGGGGAATATTGACTCCAAATTCATGAGGTGGGGCATATTGGCAAGCATGCAAACAGGCGCCGCAGTTATGACAAAGGTTAGCTAAGTAATTCAGATCAGCCACATTGAAATCAATTCTGCGAGTCATTGCTGGAAAGACTGCGCAGAAGCCTTCGCAATAACGGCAGGCATTACAAATCTGCAACATACGTACAGCTTCAGCCTCGGGAGAGCCCGATACTAGGACAGTAGCCTCTTGAATTAGTTCTTTAAGTTGCTGCATGTTCAATATCCTGATAACCAAAAACAGATTGCGCTGCCTGCGCTGCTTGCATTCCTGCAATTCTGCCAAAAGCAGTGCCAATCGCCATGCCAATTCCTGCCGCATAGCCTTTACCTAAAATATTGCCAGCCATCATTTCACCAGCAACGAATAAGTTATTACTCGGCTTTCCACCAAAATGCACTTCCGCCCTATCGGTAGTTTTGAGACCAAGATAGGTAAAAGTTACACCAGGTCGCAAGATGTATCCATAGAATGGACCAGTATCAATGGGAAGCGCCCAGTGAGTCTTTGCGAGCTTTAAGCCTTCGGTATGGCAATCATCCATGATCGTGTGATCAAAAGTGCCCACCCTACAGGCAGCGTTATATTCTTGAACGGTTTTTAATAAGGCTACTTTATCTAGACCCAACTTATCCGCCAACCCTTCCAAAGTATCTGCCTTATCCCCTGGAAATACCGGAGGCATAAATCTACCTAATACTTTTGAATCAATAATGGAATATCCAATTTGACCTGGTTGATGAGCTACTAACCTTCCCCAAAAGGCATAACGCTTTGGCCAAAAATCTTCGCCCTCATCTGAAAAACGTTGGGCGTTCTTATTAACAACGATCCCGAAGGAAACGCAATCTACCCGCGTACAGATTCCGCCGTCATACAGCGGGGCTCGGGCATCGACTGCCACCATATGCGCTTGAGTGGCATCGCTCACAGAATCGGCACCCATCTCAATCAATTGTTTTAGTAGCACACCCTTGTTGTATCGTGTGCCCCGAATCAAAAAGTTATCTGCTGGCGCTTCACCAAACTCATTAATACCCCAAGCTTCTTTTAACCATTCACGATTGGATTCAAAGCCACCAGCAGCTAATACACAAGACTTTGCTTCAATGCGCTCATTACCAACGTATGCTGCTAAAAATTTTCCATCCTGAATATCTAAGGATGTGACCGTGGCGTCGTAACGAATTTTGACTCCCAGCTTTTCGGCGCTGCGGTAATAGGCATTTACCAAAGCCTTACCGCCGCCCATGAAGAAAGCGTTGGTTCTAGACAAATTGAGTGTGCCAGACAATGGCGGCTGAAATCTCACACCATGCTTTTGCATCCAATCACGACATTGTGAAGATGCGCGAATCGTCAATCGTGCTAACTTTTCATCTGTAATACCACCAGTAACCTTCATCACATCCTGCCAATATTCCTCTTCAGGGTAGGCCTCACTCATCACATCTTCTGGGGCATCATGCATTGAGCGAATATTGCGTGTATGCGCAGAATTGCCGCCACGCCACTCTTTGGGAGCAGACTCTAAAAGCAATACGCTGGCGCCCGCCTCTTTGGCCATCAAAGCAGCACAAAGAGCGGCATTCCCACCGCCGATCACAAGAACATCAAACATAGTCAACCTAAAAATAGATACCAAAAATGAGAAGGAATAACTGTAATGCGTTTTTTCATTTAAATCTTAGACGATGATCAAGTTGCCAGCATTTGGCTAGGTTTAGATGAGATAGAAGAAATCAAAATTCCACTCACAATCAAGGCAAAAGCCATGCCGTGATAAAGCCTTGGGGGCTCTCCCAGCATCGCTGCTGATAAGAGTGCGGTGAACAAGGGGATGAGATTGGCAAAAAACGCTGCTACGGTAGGTCCTGCCCCATTTACACCCAAGCCCCAGCAACGGTAAGCAATCAGGGATGGGCCAATGGTTACAAACAGAATCAATGAGACAGTAAATAGATTGAGCTCAACAAAAGCGTGGCTAGCGGCAATCTCAAAGCCCTCAAAAAATGCCGTCCACAGTAAACCCGCAAATACTTGGGCCATCAAAAAATCTGCCCACGGCCACTGACGTTCGGTACTTTTACCCGGGCGACTGATCATCCAGCTATAAGTGGCCCATAGGATAGTAGCAAGCATGATTAAGAGATCGCCAAGCACTAACTGTAAAGAGAGCAAGCTAGAAGGCTCGCCTCGACTCAATACAACAGTGACACCAAACAGTGAAACTATAGCTCCAATAATCTGTAGTAATCGAGGTTTAACTTTATAAAAAATTGCTCCAATCAACAACATCCAAATTGGCATGCTTGCACCAATGAGGGTCACGTTAATGGGTGTTGACGTTTGCAAAGCAAGATAAAGAAGGACGTTATAGCTCCCCACTCCAAAAAGCCCTAGCAATATAAAACGGGTTTTGTATTGCCATAGCGCACTATCACGCTTAAAGATTCTCCATCCGAAAGGCAGTAGTATCAAGGCCGCTAAAGCCCAACGAACTGCACTTAAGGAGATGGGAGAAACACTACCAACTAAGAGGCGTCCAGCAATTGCATTTCCAGCCCAGAGTGCCGTGGCAACCACCAAATAGAAAATCGTAGCCAAATTAAGCTGGAACATATGAAGGTGATGAAGAAAGAGGAAATCAAGGCCCCAAATAGGGGCAACCCTCTTATTGTAGAAACAAATGCTCGGTATTGCTAAGATAGAGCTTAATTAGGTCAAAGCCTATATAAATGACCTCAAATCGAAGGATAAAACGTGGCGATCATTACCAACATTGAAGACCTGCGGGTGCTTCATCAAAAGCGCACCCCCAGGATGTTTTATGACTATGCAGACTCTGGTTCTTGGACTGAGTCAACCTACCGAGCCAACGAATCTGACTTTCAGAAAATCAAGTTGCGCCAACGTGTCGCTGTTGATATGACGAATCGCACAACTAGAACAAAAATGATTGGTGAAGATGTTGCGATGCCAGTGGCATTAGCTCCAACTGGTCTCACTGGCATGCAGCATGCCGATGGTGAAATCCTAGCGGCTCAAGCAGCCGAAAAATTTGGGGTGCCATTCTGTTTATCCACTATGAGCATCTGCTCGATTGAAGACGTGGCTGAGCGTACGACTAAGCCATTTTGGTTCCAGCTTTATGTCATGAAAGATCGTGGCTTTATTGAGCGCTTAATCGAAAGGGCTAAAGTGGCGAAGTGTTCAGCACTAATGTTGACATTGGATTTACAAATTTTGGGTCAACGCAATAAAGACCTCAAAAATGGTCTATCAGCGCCACCAAAACTGACCATTGCAAATATGATTAATATGGCTACCAAGCCACGCTGGTGTCTAGGTATGGCTATGACACCTCGCAGAACCTTCCGCAACATTGTTGGACATGCCACAGGGGTCGGCAATATGTCCTCTCTGTCCTCGTGGACGGCAGAGCAATTTGATCCAGGTTTGAACTGGGGTGATGTGGAGTGGATCAAAAAACTATGGGGCGGTAAGCTCATTATTAAAGGCATTTTGGATGCTGAAGATGCTCGTTTAGCAGCTAACTCTGGTGCAGATGCCATGATTGTTTCTAACCACGGCGGGCGTCAACTGGATGGCGCTGTCTCTAGTATCCAGGCGCTACCTAGCATCGTGGAGGCGGTTGGCAAAGATATTGAAGTATGGATGGATGGCGGCATTCGATCTGGACAGGATGTCCTAAAAGCATGGGCTCTTGGAGCACGTGGCACGATGATTGGTCGGCCATTCTTATATGGCCTTGGTGCCATGGGAGAAGCTGGCGTGACGAAATGTCTGGAATTGATTCACAATGAGCTAGATATCACTATGGCTTTTACGGGTCACCGCGATATTCAGAACGTCACTAAAGATATTTTGTATCCAGGAACTTTTTAAAATTAAATACATAACAGAGTGCAGGCAGTCCCAGCACTTCAGAAAAATAAAGTGGCATAGCACTTTTAATAGGCGGTAAAAATGAAACGAGTAGTAGATATATTTAAAAACCGAGGTCGCGAGCTTGTCTGGACCTACGTGGTTCACTTAGGAAACGATGAGTTTCATCCAGCACAAATTGATTTTGAAGTTGAGGCTTTAAGACTATCTCAATTAGACAAACGTGGCGCCGTTAACGAATTAAGCGCTAAGGCTAGACTGCCCAACTAAGCTTGATGCAATGAACCCATAACGGTCATTGTCATTTACCCTATTTATGATGATGTCTGTAAATCCACTAATCACACCACATCAAAAAAGTTATCGCCCCTTATCCATCTTCTCTGACTAGTTCGTATTTCTTCTTTTCGGAGCAGCGCTTGGTGTGATTGAATTAAAGGGGCGTCTGGAATAAGCCCATTATTTAGCCATTTGGCCATACCAATCAATTGGCCACTCTATTTTTTACTGCTGACACACCCACTCATGGGCCTGATTTTTCTGCAGGCAGGTGAACGAGGTGCAATTCTTCAATTGGACACTTCCCCAAATGATAAGCCCTGACCCATCCATCAAAAAGGCGTTCAAAAAAACTCCATAAATGACTAGCTAATGCGATGTACTTCCTCATTGGCATTCATGTCCCGGTAGCTTTGTGGCACCATTACATCCTGAAAAAAGATACACTTCGACTCATGTTAAATAAATACGACCCTGAAACTAAATAGGAATATCTTGAATATGAAACCATTAAGCAAAAAAGCAAAGATTGCCGTCGCCTGGACAACCCTCATGACGGTAGTTGGCACTGCCATACTCCACCAATGGCAATTCTTCGCTCTAGGTCTCGCTTCAGTAGTCATGCTGCTAGTAGCCAACCACTTTGATTTATTAGATCCGCCAAACAATAAAAAATGAGGTCAGATTTTTTAGGAATATGACCTCATCGACTGTTACCTCTGTAGCGTGACTATGTGTTCTTTTATCTCGTCATAATGCTGGGTAATCTGTGTAACCCACTTCTGCCCCACCGTAGAACGTTGCACGGTTATAAGGATTTAATGGGGCATTTTTTTCAAAGCGCTCAGCTAAATCAGGATTGGAAATATACAAACGGCCATAAGCAACTGCATCAGCCAAGCCTTCTTCTAATACTCTCTCACCCATTGCTTGATCATATCCTCCAGCGCTAATAAATTTTCCTTGATAGGCCTTGCGGAATATCTCTGAAGTCACTGGAGCATCTTCGTACACTTGATCATTGCCGCCTGCACTGGTTGATCGTGGCTCAATCATGTGTACGTATGCCAAGTGATAGCTATTTAATTTTTGAATAGCAGCACCAAATAAAGCAACTGGATCGCTATCACTCATGTCATTAAATTGACCATAAGGGGATAGACGCACACCGATTCGATCACTTGGAAATTCGTTGGCAACAGCATCGATGACTTCACCTAGCAAGCGTAGGCGATTCTCAATTGAGCCGCCATATTGATCTGTGCGTTGGTTGGTTTTGTCTTGCAAGAACTGATCCAAGAGATAACCGTTGGCAGCATGAATTTCTACGCCATCAAATCCTGCGACCTTAGCATTTTTAGCAGCCGCCTCATACTCCTTAATTAATCGAGCAATGTCATCAGCTGACATAGCCTTAGGGGTTTCATAGTCATGTAACTGCCAATCGGCCCCATAGGTTTGACCCGCAGCCGCAATAGCAGATGGCGCCTCTGGCACACCTTCTTCTGGATGCAATGATGAATGGGAAATTCGACCCACATGCCATAGCTGGGCAACGATAGAACCGCCCTTCGCATGAACCGCCTCAACAATCTCTTTCCAGGCAGCAGTTTGCTCAGCAGAATAAATTCCAGGAGTGGCTGGGTAACCCATACCCAAAGGGGAAATTTGAGTAGCCTCAGTAATAATCAAACCAGCACTAGCACGCTGGGCGTAATACGTTTTAGCCAATGGATGTGGCACATCACCAGCTATGGCACGCATTCTAGTTAAAGGCGCCATGACTAAACGATTCTTCAACTCAATTGAACCGAGCTTTACTGGGGTAAACATGATTGCTTTTGCGGACATTACTATCTTTCTTTTTTATAAAACAAATAATCGTGAATCAATACTGTAGCAAGATTGCTGCAATTTTTCTCACGCACGAATACCTTTGCGTTTACCTCTACTAATTCTGATGCTAGCTCCAAAGCGCTCCCGAATACAATCCGATAACGCTTCGAACTCATCTAGACGTGCTGTGGAGGAACGAGCAACCAGTGCAATCACCCGCTTAGGAGTGGGTATTGCCAGGGGCCTGGCTACTAACCCTGTATTATTCAGCAACCCACCCTTCACAGCCATCTCAGGTAGCAAGGCTATACCCATTCCAGACTCGACCATTTGGAGTAATGTCAGCAGGCTAGTGGCCTCCATTCCTTCGGCATTGCGAATATCTGATCTCTTGCAAGCCTGCAAGCTGTGGTCACGCAGGCAATGCCCCTCTTCAAGCAAAAGCAGTCTCTCAGACATCTTGGCCGGCAAATGCACCTCTTTGCCTTTGAGTGCGGGATCATCTTCTCGAGCAACTAACCAGAACTCATCATTAAACAACTCTTTAACCAGCAAGCCATTGACGTCATAAGGCAGGGCAATTAAGGCGAAATCCAACTGATGATCAGCCAGTCTAGCGAGTAAATTTGCGGTCAAATCTTCACGCAAGGTGATCTTCAGACTTGGAAAGCGATTGCGAATTTCTGGCAAAACCTGCGGCAATAGAAAAGGCGCAATCGTTGGGATGACTCCCAGGCGGATTGTGGCGGTCATTGGCTTGGCTGCCCCATCAGCGAACTCAACCAAGTCCTCAGAAGCCGTCAGAATAGCCTTAGCTCGCCCTAAAACCTCTAAGCCAATAGGCGTGATCGATACATTTTGTCGATCTCGCTCCACCAAGCGAATCCCCAAGTTATCCTCTAACTCCTTTAGCCCTGCGCTCAATGTTGACTGGCCCACAAAGCAAGCTTCTGCAGCGCGCGTAAAGTTCAACTCTTTGGCCAAAGCCATAAAGTAACTGAGTTGTCTGAGTGAAGGTAGAAAGCCCATACTCCTTAAGTTCCTATTTATCTAATATTTCGATTAATAATATCATTATTATTCATTGGACTGATAACTATTTAAAGCTCAAAATCCATCCCATGGTTGAGCAAAAGGGAGTGAAATACCCCTCAACTCGTTAAACGAATTTTTAAACTTTACAAAGAGGAATTAACAATGGCTCGTCCTGAAATTAAAACAATCCAAAATCTCGAGTCTGCATTTGCTGGCGAATCCATGGCTCATATCAAATATCGTTACTTTGCCAAGTTGGCACGCGCGGCAGGTGATGAAGAGACGGCAAAAATCTTTGAGGCAACGGCTGATCAAGAAGTGATGCATGCCTTCGGTCATCTCGATTTGCTCTACCCTGCAAGTACGATTACACCAACCCGTGCATTGGAGATTGCAATTGAAGGTGAAACCTATGAGTACACAGAAATGTACCCGAGCTTCCGCAAAACCGCTGTCGATGAAGGTAACACTGCAGCCATTCAAGAAATTGATGAGCAAATTGCTGAATCTAAAGAACATGCCGAGCAATTCCAAGCTATGTTGGCAAAAGCCGCCAAACGCTTTGCTGCCTTGGCTAATGTAGAGGAGCGTCATGCTAACCACTACATAAAAGCCTTGGAAAGCGCTAAAGCATTTGCAACCAAATAAGCTATCTCAGGAATTAAATCGAAATTAAATTTAAACTAATCACTATTGAACAAAGGAATGATTATGAAATCTTGGCAATGTATCGTATGTGGCTTCATCTATGACGAAGCAAAAGGTATCCCAGAAGATGGTATCGCTGCAGGAACTGCTTGGGCTGATGTGCCTGCAGATTGGGAATGCCCAGACTGTGGTGTAGCCAAATCTGACTTTGAAATGGTACAGATCGGCTAACTAAGCCCTGTCTTTAACGCAATTGAATGTATTACTAGGAGCCCAGCTTTGGATCAGAATACTCAACAATCCCAATCCGCCATTGTCATCATTGGCAGCGGATTGGCTGGCTTCACCGTCATTCGCGAAATCCGCAAATTAGATAAAGAAGTCCCGATTACCTTGATCACTCGTGAGCCAGGGTACTTTTACTCAAAGCCAATGCTTTCAACCGCGCTAGCGAGTAAAAAAGAAGCTGAGCACCTCATCTCCACATCACAAGATGGCATGGCTAGCCAGCTAAAGCTCATAATCATGAGTGAAGCTGAAGTCAGTAGCATTGATGCAGACTTGCAAACCGTAGTGACCAATAAAGGCGTTCTCTCTTATAGCAAGTTGGTGATGGCCTTAGGAGCCGATCAAATTCGTCTCCCACTTCAAGGTAATGCTGCAAATCAAGTACTTACCGTAAACGACTTAGAAGACTATGCAAAGTTCCGCGAAGCTATCGCAGGAAAAAAGAAGGTGGCAATATTAGGCGCGGGTTTAATTGGCTGTGAGTTTGCAAACGATCTAGTTCTTGGTTCTTATGAAGTAGACGTCATTGACCTAGCGCCACAAGCTTTAGGACGTCTGTTACCAAAGGAATCGTCTCAAGAATTACAAAACAAACTCAGTGATGCGGGTGTGCGCTGGCACTTTGGCACAACTGTGCAATCAATTGATCGTACTGGTAGTCATTTGCAAATCACCCTTGCCAACGGCAATACGATTGAGAGCGACGTGGTTCTTTCTGCTGTTGGCTTAAGACCTAGATTAGAGTTAGCCAAGGCGGCTGGCTTAGCTACAGCTATGGGCATTCAGGTCAATCGCCATTTAGAAACCAGCGCCAAAAATATTTACTCACTAGGCGACTGTGCTGAAGTGGAAGGTTTAGTTTTGCCCTATGTGATGCCGATCATGCAGGCTGCCAGAGCTCTTGCGCCCACCCTCCTGGGTCAGGATACTGCTATAAGTTACCCTGCGATGCCAGTCATGGTGAAGACCCCCGCCTTGCCTACCATCGTTTCCCCGCCTGCTAAAAATGAGATTGGCTCATGGAAAATCGCCCTCGTTGAAGGCGGCTTAGAAGCCCGCTTTGAATCTGCTGATGGCAAACTTCTTGGCTTTGTACTGATGGGACATGCTACTGCCAAGCGTGCCGCTCTCACTAAAGAGTTGCCCGCAATCCTGTAATCAAGATTTGATCTATTAATAGAAAAGGCCCGCATCTGCGGGCCTTTTCTATACTACCTAAGTAACTAATGAAGCAGCTAATTGGGCAACAAACTAAGCAACTACTACAAACCAAGTGGTGTTATGTGATTGCGCAACCATCAAGAACAACATTGGAATCGATAACAACGTATTCAAGCGTGAAGTCAACATCGCAACACGTGCAGATTTCGCTTTCACATCAGCTTCAACAGTCACGATACCAAGGGCACGTTTCTGATTTGGCCAAATGATGAACCATACGTTAAAAGCCATTACCAAAGCAATCCACATACCTAGGCCAATGGCACGGAATGGTGCTTGCAATGTGAAGGCTTGATGAGCATAGCCATTTAACGTGGCAACGATTAAACCAGTCAACACAGTAAACAAGGCTGCCCAACGGAACCAGAACAATGCGGCTGGAGCAATCACTTTGCCAATTGCTGGCTTTTGCTCGTCAGGGATTTTTGGCATGGATGGAATCTGGACAAAATTGAAGTACCAGAGCAAACCAATCCACATTACGCCAAACATCACGTGTAACCAACGAAATACAAACGGCAACTCGGCAGAACCAAAATTACCACCTAAGGCGAGAATAATCAGAACGAGCAGCACAAAACCAGCTAAAACTGTGCGTCCCAATGAGGTCAAAATTGAAGCCATGTGAGGATCTCCTATATATATGAATGCGCTGTAACTATAAACGATTCTGCTGTTTTTGTTTATCTGACCCAAAATTGGGTTTTCTTACTTAAAATAGCTACTTAGCCAACTTTGGCAGCCTGTTTTAAAGACTAATATGACCAGCCACTTAAACCCTAGCCTCCATAAACGTATTTACATTCAGGAAGTGGTCACGCGGGATGGATTTCAGGCTGAAAGTGTTTTTATTCCAACCGAAGAAAAGATTGCCCTAATCGACCGACTCAGTCATGCTGGTTATGCCAAAATTGAAGTGAGTTCATTCACCAGCCCCAAAGCGATCCCAATGTTGGCGGATGCTGAAGTAGTGATGCACAGTATTAATCGTGTTCCTGGTGTGGAGTACACCGCTTTAATTCCGAATCTCAAAGGTGCTGAACGTGCCATTGCTGTTGGGGTGGATGAATTCAATCTCGTGATGTCGGTGAGCGAAGCACATAATCAAGCTAACCTCAAAATGAGTCGTGAAGATTCATTTAAGGGCTTAAGCTCAGTCATCGATCTGGCGCACTCTAACAAGATTGCAATCAATATCTCTTTATCGACGAGTTTTGGCTGCCCGATGTCTGGCATCACCCCGCTAAATGAATTGATGCACTGGATTGACCAGTTTTCAGACAAAGGTATTCGTGGCATCACAATTTGCGACACCACAGGTATGGCTAACCCAGGTCAAGTTCAGGAACTCTGTGAAACAGTCCAAGCCAAGCACGCTAACCTTCAATGGACCCTGCACTTTCACAATACCCGTGGTATGGGTCTTGCCAATGCTCTTACCGCTGTCAATAGCGGTATTGATCGCTTTGACTCCTCGCTTGGCGGATTGGGCGGCTGCCCCTATGCCCCTGGCGCTACTGGCAATATCTGCACTGAAGAACTGGTTCACATGTTTGATCTCATGGGCCTCAAAACCCAGATGCAGATTGATACCCTTCTAGAATGCTCCAAAGACCTACAAAAAATCATTGGCAGAACTTTACCGAGCCAATTGCTCGTGGCTGGTAAAGTAGATCGTGTACACGAAGTACCTTGCCAGATCTAGTAAACACTTAAAAAATTAATTAATATCCGAGACAAGATCATGAAACCAACCTTCTTAGTTAAATCTATTATTTCTTTTGCTATCGTGTTTTTAAGTGCTACCTCAGTAGTGCGCGCACAAGAATTTCCACCAAAGAAAACAATCACGATGGTGGTTGGATTTGCTGCAGGTGGATCTGCTGATAACGCTGCTCGCATCATTGCCAAAAAACTGAGTGAGGATCTTGGGCAGAATGTGATTGTCGATAACAAACCTGGTGCCGGTGGCAATATTGCTCACGCTTTTACTGCCAATGCACCAACCGATGGATCAGTCATTTTGTTTGGCTCAATTGGACCACTATCGATTGCCCCGCATCTGATGAAGTTACCCTATGATCCTCAAAAAGATTTGGCACCTCTCACTATGGGTGTTGCCTTTCCCAATGTATTAGTAGTCATTCCAGAGCTAGATATTAAGAATTTAAAAGAGTACGTAGCGTATGCCAAGAAGAATCCCGGCAAAATTACTTTTGCCTCGACTGGTAGCGGCTCAGCCTCCCATCTACAAGGCGAACTCCTGAACGTCAGGGCGGATATTGATACAGTTCACGTACCTTATAAGGGCGGCAGCCCTGCGATGGTTGACTTACTCGGCGGCAGAGTATCCTCCTATTACGCGGCCTTAGCTACTGCAGAGCCTTATATCAAAAGCGGCAAACTGATTCCAATTGCTACTACTGGACTAAAGCGTGCCTCCACCCTGCCCAATGTTCCTACGATTGCAGAGTCTGGCTATCCAGGATTTGATGCGGTGAACTGGTATGCATTCGTGGCGCCAGGAAAAACACCTGATGTGATTTTAGATAAATGGAATAAAGCCTTGGTTGCCGTGCTGACCGATAAAACAACTAATAAACAGTTAGCTGAACATGGCTTAACGCCCAACCCAGGATCGCGTGAAGATTTAAGTAAATATATTGCGAGTCAATCTACCACTTGGGGCAAGATTATTGCCGACAGAAAGATTACCGCCGAGTAAAGATCTCTACAGAGTTTACTGAGCGGTCCAACCACCATCCATATTCCAAGCAACACCTCTTACCTCTGAGGCATCAGGTCCACAGAGAAATACCGCTAGCGCTGCCAATTGCTCAGGAGAGACGAACTCACCAGAAGGTTGTTTCTCAGAAACCAAGGCGATCTTAGCTGCATCAACTGAAATATGTTCACGCTCAGCCCTCGCATCGACTTGCTTTTGCACCAATGGAGTTAATACCCACCCAGGACAAATGGCGTTACAGGTAATGCCAGTACGCGCATTTTCAAGGGCAGTAACTTTTGTTAAACCCACAATGCCATGCTTGGCTGCAACATAAGCTGCTTTTTGAACTGAGGCAACTAGACCATGCGCAGAGGCAATGTTAATGATGCGACCCCAGTTACGCTTTTGCATTCCGGGAAGCGCGTGGCGAGTTGTATGAAATGCAGAGCTCAAGTTGATCGAAATAATCGCATCCCATTTTTCCGCTGGAAAATCTTCAATATTAGCCGTGTACTGAATGCCTGCATTGTTCACCAAAATATCAATCGACCCAAAGCGTTTTTCAGTTGTCTTAATCAGGTCTTCAATTTCGGCTGGCTTACTCATGTCAGCACCGTGATAGTCGACCTCAACACCACAAGCCTTAAGTTGTGCAATGGCTGCATCTTTCTCACCAAAACCATTAACCATAACATTGGCACCCTGCTTTGCCAGGGCAAATGCCATACCCAAACCAATACCGCTAGTGGAGCCTGTTACCAGGGCAGTTTTACCTTTTAATGTAGACATATCCGTACTCGCCATCAAGTTGAAATTTATGAAACCTCTAAAACCTGATGTTACAGGATCAAATTGCCCTTGCAAAATGGGGTATGCACCAAGTTAACTCAGGAAGCTTTGCAGGCCAATCTGATGCAAGAACCCAACGCGTCAACTTATATTTAGTTCTAGGCGGCTCAGCCGATCAATAAGTGGTCATCCTAGATTTTGCCTAATGCTCGTAGAATCTTTTCACCGGTAATAGGTTGATCAAAAACAGTCACGTCAAAAGGGGCCAAGGCGTCATTAATTGCATTCATTACTGCGCCAGGTGCTCCGGCTGTACCAGCTTCACCTGCACCCTTTGCACCCAACTTAGATGATTGGGTTGGCGTCTCAACGTGTGCAACCTCAATATCAGGCATTTCGTTGGCCATCGGCACTAGGTAATCAGCCATACTGCCATTTCGAAGAAGGCCGCTGTCATCATAGAGACACTCCTCAAAGAGTGCCCCGCCGATACCCTGCACAATTGCACCCCGCACTTGCTCGTCTACTAGCATTGGATTTAATACACGTCCACAATCTTCAACAGCCCAATGCTTTAGCAGTTTTACAAAGCCAGTATCAGGATCTACTTCAACATAAGAAGCCTGGACACCATTAGTGAAGATGAATGGATAGTCTTTTTGAGTGTAATGTCGCGTCACCATTAAGTCTGCGGAGAATCCAGCCGGCAAAGTATCGGTCCTAAAGTACCCAATACGGCCAATCTCACTAAAAGGCAATAACTGCTCGCCTGTTGCTTTATCCAGAACATGACTGCGATGCACAACCAGGTCAACAGGATCGCGTTTCAAGATAGCACCAGCCAGTTTCAAAATATTCACTTGTAAGGCCTGGCATGCAAGCAAGACTGCTTCGCCACCAACACCGGCGCCTCGTGATGCCCAAGTACCACCTCCATATGGCGTTACATCTGTATCACCGGTAACAATCCGCACCTCTTTAATCGAAATACCAACCACATCAGCAGCAATCTGAGCAAAAATACCTTCAGTACCTTGCCCCTGCTCACCAACACCAATCAAGATAGAAACCACTCCACTTGGGTCTAGGCGTGCAGAAGCGCCGTCCTGAGAAGCAATGCGCGCTCCACCAACACCATAGAAAGCCGGGCTAGGATTAGTCAACTCAATCAGAGTAGCAAAACCAATTCCCCGGTAAATTCCTTTTTTGCGTAATTCAGCCTGCTCTTTACGTAGAGTTGGATAGTCCATCATCTTCTCAATCTTGCGCAGGCACTGCTCGTGTGACAACACTTCTAATTTAATTCCTGAAGCTCCAGAACAAGGATAAGCATCATCTGGAATTACATTGCGTTTACGGAACTCCAAAGGATCCATCTTGAGTTTCTGAGCAGCTAAATCTACCAAGCCTTCAGTGACAGCGCAAGCAATGGGGTGGCCTACACCACGATACTGACAGGTAGGCGTTTTATTCTGGAAGACCACATTTAAATTGGCGCGATAATGCTGATGTTTATATGGGCCGCCAACTAAATTCACGACTTGATTACCCTCAATTGCGCTGGTTCGTGGGAACATGGAATACGGACCTATGGCAGTGAGATCATCAATCTCAAAGCCCAAAATATCACCTGCTTTATTTGCGGCAATACGACCCTTAATGCGATGCTCACGTGCATGAATATCGCTAGTAAACGACTCTAAGCGATCTGCCACAAACTTTACTGGGCGCTCCAGCATAATTGCCAAACCAACGGTCGCGAAGTCATCAGGATATGCGTGAACCTTGATACCAAAAGAACCGCCCACATCTTTACAAAGCACATGCACATCAGACTCAGACAAGTCAAACTGACGGCAATATAAATCTTGCATCATGTGAGGCGCTTGCTGGGAGTGATAAACAGTTAAGCGTTTATCTCCTGGGTTGTAATCTGCAATTTGGCAACGAGGCTCGAGCGTGACCCCGGTATGACGTCCAAAACCAAAAGTGGCTTCTGCAACCACATCAGCATTAGCGAATGCCTCATCTACCTGCCCCACATCTAATGTACGGCTAAAGCAAAGGTTGTCACCCAGCTCTGGGTGTATTAACGGAGTAGCAGGATCTAGCGCAGTCTCCATCGAAACAACCGCCGGCAACTCCTCCCATTCGACATCAATATGTTGCAAGGCATCTTCAGCTTGAGCGCGGGTTTCTGCAACTACAGCAACGACTGGCTCTCCTTGCCAGCATGCGCGATCTATTGCTAAGGCGTATTGGGGAGCTGATTTCATGCCAACTAAGTGCCCAAGGGTAGCAACCCACGGTTTGCAAATTTTTGCCATTTGCACCCCATCAACTACTGCCAATACACCTGGCATCTTGCGGGCATGCTCAATATGAATCTTGCCAATTTTCATATGCGCGAGTGGTGAGCGCCAATACACCACATGAGCCATACGTGGCAATTTAATATCGTCGATATAGGTGCCTTGACCTTCGAGGAGTCGACGCGCGCTATGTCTAGGCTCACTCACGCCGATATATCGCTGATCGTTTGTCACTGGATCGAGAACCAATCCCTTTAAATCACTTGGCTTATTCATATTACGTATCCAAATTCGTTAAGCGTTAGCAACAACAGGTTTAATTTTTTGACCCTTTGCACGTGCATCAAGTACGGCAACAATCGCATCCACAATAGCGTGGTAGCCAGTACAGCGACAGTAGTTTCCAGAAATCCACTCGCGCACCTCTTCCCGACTTGCTTTTGGCTGCTGCTCCACTAATTCAGAGGCTGCTAGCAACATGCCAGAAGAGCAAAAACCGCACTGCATGGCGTTGTGTCGCATGAATGATTCTTGTAGGTCTGCCAGGGCACCACTTTTTGTTAGGCCCTCAACCGTTTCAACGACCGAACCATTGGCCTGAACAGCTAAATATAAACATCCGCGAATAATTTGCCCATCAACCTTTACTGTGCAGGCACCGCAGGCACCTTGCTCACAGCCAAGATGGGGTCCTTTTAGATGCAATTCTTCTCGTAGAAAATCAACAAGATGCATGCGCGGCTCGACTTCCGCCGTCACCTCAACACCATTTACAGTAAGGGTTATTTTTTTCTTCAAACTCATCACGATCTCCGAATACTTTTTATTTTGTCTTTAAGCAATCATCTGCTTGAGTGCTCGTTCTAGCAAAACGCCCACTAAATGTTGTTTTGCTTCAGCGCTATTGGTTAAATCAGCAATAGTCTCAATCTCTGCTCTAGCGACCTTGACAGCATCAGATATCAATTGCTCATTGAGCTTTTTACCGTCAATCAAGGCCTGCGCCTTAAAAGCCATTACAGGGGTCGCCCCTACTGAAAAGAATGTGAACTTGCATTGGGTCAGAACATCACCTTGTTTTTGCGCCACGGCAGCCAATCCGGCAACAGCATAGTCTCCATGCCTACGAGCTAGCTCCTGAAAACAAAATACTTGGGCACCATCGGAAACCGGAATCTCCGTCGCAACCAGGATGTCATCTGACGCTAAAGACGTGGTGTAAAGGTCAATGAAAAAATCTTTCGCGGCAACTTTTCTCTCGCCTGAGGGACCGTGAATAATCATCGTGGCATCGAGTGTCAAACTACAAGCAGGCCATTCTGCAGCCGGATCACCATAGGCGAGCGAGCCACCCCAAGTACCAAGATTACGAATCGCGCGATGCGCAATGTGTGGCACAGCAGCTTTCAGCAATGGGGCATGCTTAGCAATTAAATCAGAGTCTTCAATTTCAGTATGAGTTACTAAAGCGCCGATGCGCAAACACTTGCCATCAAGCTTGATACCTTTAAGCTCGCTCAGGTTAGTGATATCAATTAAAATACTTGGTTCTGATAGGCGCATATTTAAAGTAGCCAATAAGGTTTGGCCACCGGCGATCAAGCGCGCATCCTCACCCGCTTCGGCAAGCAAGCCAAGCGCCTCTGTCAGAGATTCTGGCTTTACATAATCAAATGCTGCTGCTTTCATTTTGTCTCCTCCACCACTGCTATCTCAACTAGGCTTTTTAGCCTTTACTATTTTTTCTTGCTGCCACTCACTTTATATCTATCACTCTTTGACAGGCGAGCCTTCTAAGGGCAGAATCTCGCCACCCAACTCAGCCGCAAATCTCTGAAAAAAATCATCTGCAATTTTTTTTGCAGAGGCACTAATCAAGCGTCCGCCAATCTGACCTAACTTCCCACCAATCGATGCTTCGGTGGTATAGCAAACGAGTGTGCCGCCTTCAGAAGGCTTTAGTTCAACCCGCGACTTGCCTTTAGCAAACCCTGCTGCGCCGCCAGACCCTTCAAATGCCATTGAGCAGGATTGATCTGGCACGATATCACTGAGTAATAACTTGCCAGCAAAGCGAGCTCGCACTGGCCCAATCTTAAACATGACCTTAGCGTGGATCTCTTCTGGAGCAATGCGACTAATCTCTTCGCACCCTGGAATAGACTTAGCAAGAACATCAATATCGTTCAATCCCTTCCATACCTCTGGGATTGGAGCAGCTATTAATTGCTCTCCATTCAGTTCCATTACTTCTCCTTGGGGTTTATACGTATAGAGTCTTATTGACCAACTGCTCAACAATGTACCATTATTTAACTTTTGGTCAATAAGCCCAACTTCGGATAAACCCTGATCTTTATGCGCTTTACACAAGACAGTCTTCCAAGCCCCCGTAAAGCAAATAAAATTGCTGGCCCTACGACGATCGCTCGCCGTCGCATGAATACGGCTGACCGGAGAAAACAAATCGTTGATGGCGCCATTCAATTTTTTGCCACCCATGGCTTAGATGGTCAATTACGCAACCTCACCAAAGAACTGGGTATTACCCATACTCTGCTCTACCACTACTTTCCAACAAAAGATGCCTTAATTAAACAGGTTTATAAGGATGTCTTTGAATCTCGCTGGAAACCAGAATGGGAAGTGTTGCTCGATGACAATAAGCTCACACCTGAAGAAAAGCTTAATGCGTTTTATTTAGATTACTCCACCACTGTGTTGACTTATGATCTCGTGCGCATTCTGATTTTCTCAGGACTGAGCGATCACTCCATTAGCGATCGTTTCTTTGAGATGCTACGTTCCCGTTTACTACCAAGATTAATTCGTGAAACACGTAAGTACTGCAAGCACAATATCCGCGCAAAGCCCAGCCACAGGGAGCTAGAGCATTTAATGGGATTGCATGGTGGTATCTTTTATATTGGCATTCGTCGCTGGATTTATGGTCAAGCGATTTATGATGCCAGTAGTCCACATGCTGAAAAAGAGATTATTCGCGATCGTATTCGTTCATATCTTGTTTCAGCAAAACTATTATTCAAAAACTAGCACGAGGTCATCATGTCCGGTCTAAGTCTAAATCACTTCTCTATTCGCAGCCTGGAGACTGAAAAAACCATTGAATTTTTTGAAAAGATAATTGGCTTGAAAGTAGGTCCTCGCCCAGATTTTCCATTCCCAGGTGCGTGGCTCTACAACGGAGACCACAGTAGTTGGGCTAATGCCGTAGTGCACTTAGTTGAGATAGATAAAAATAATCCTAATGGTCTCAAGCAATATCTCGGAGAACGCGATCCAAAAACACTAGTTGGCTCTGGCTCCGTAGACCATATTGCTTTTTTTGCAGAGGGCCTTGAAGAAAAAATTGCGCTATTAAAAGAGCTTAAGATTTCATATCGTGAGCGAACCGTACCCGTTATCAAGCTTCATCAGGTTTTCCTTGATGATCCTAATGGAATTGTGATTGAGTTGAACTATCCTGCTTCAGAAAAAGCAGCTCTAGATGCAAAGAACGTATAAAAAGATATGGCAAAAATTCTCATAGTTGGCGGCTCTCTCGGTGGCTTGTTTGTTGCCAATATGTTGCTGCGTCAGGGTCACGATGTCACCCTGCTTGAAAAAGCACTTGGCTCATTAGATGGCCGGGGTGCAGGGATCATTACCCACGATGCCCTTGCCGTTGCACTACAGCAGGCCGGTGCAATCGTCGATGCAACCCTGGGGGTCCCTGTTACTAAACGCGTTACCTTAGATAAAGATGGTTCAACTATTGGTGAAATGGAGATTCCCCAAATTTTGACCTCTTGGAGCCGACTGTATCAACTTCTTAAGGATTGCTTCCCCGTCGAACGCTACCTGCAAGGTAAGGCCGTAAAAACGGTTACTCAAGATGGTAGCTCCGTGCAAGTCAGTTGCGAAGATGGCAGCAAGCATGAAGCAGAGTTACTAATTGCTTCTGATGGTATTCGATCAGCCATTCGCGCCCAACTTGCGCCAACTGTTCATCCGGAGTATGCAGGATATGTTGCATGGCGTGGCGTATGCGACGAAGCCTATCTTTCGAGTAATACCTTGAATACCTTATTCAATAATTTTGGCTTCTGCCTCCCTAGTGGCGAGCAGATGCTCGGCTACCCTGTGGCTGGTTCAGGAAATGATACACGCCCTGGAAGACGACGCTATAACTTTGTCTGGTACAGGCCCGCAAACGAAGATCAAGAGTTAATCAATTTACTCACGGATGCTGATGGGCATTACTATCCTACTGGCATCCCACCACTAAAGGTTTCCTGGAAGAATGTTGCGGACGTTCGCAAAACAGCACGCGATATTCTGGCCCCTCAATTTGCAGAAATCTTAGAAAAAACAGCTACTCCTTTTTTACAGCCTATTTATGACTTGCGATCAGAGCAAATTGTTTTTGGTCGAATCGCATTGATGGGTGATGCTGCTTTTGTTGGGCGCCCGCACGTAGGTATGGGCGTTACTAAAGCTGGGGATGAAGCGATGGCTATTGCCCAACATATCAACAATCTGGGCGCCACTCCTGAGGCGCTATCAGCCTATAGTGAGGAAAGATTACAACTAGGTCAACAAGTAGTTGCCAGAGCGCAATACTTGGGGCGCTATATGCAAGCTCAGGGCGCTAAAGGAAATGGAGATAGCACTAGCCTTAAAAGGAATGCCGATACTGTCATGGCAGAAACTGCTGTCGATATCAGCACCCTGTTAGCCCAAGGAAAAGCAGTTCCTGAGAGTGCACATTAATTTAGGCATTCAGTTAAGATTTACAAAACAACTAAAAGTATTAGATTTTTTAACTGTTTTATATGGAGGAGACACCATGAAACAAAAAGTAACGAATCAAACCAGAAGAAAGATTCTCATTGGGGGAGCTACTGCTGCAAGCACGCCACTTTGGATGAGCGGGGCAAGTGCACAAGCCGAAACCATCAAGATTGGTTTTCCAACACCGCTGACAGGCGCCTTCTCTGCTGAAGCCCAAGATCAAGTGAAAGCCGCTGAACTGGCAATAAAAGAATTTAATGATGCTGGCGGTTTTAATGGACGTAAAGCAGAGTTATTAGTCCGCGATGACAAACTCAATCCAGGCGAAGCTGCAACCCGTACATTAGAGTTGATTGAAAAAGATAAAGTGAATTACGTTGTTGGCTCACTCTCAGCAGCCACCCAACTCTCCATTAATGCAGTTTGCAAAGAACGTAAAGTGTTATTCAACTCCATCAGTCAATCCGATGCGATCAATGAAGCTAAAGATTGGAGTATCTATACATTTCACGAGGCCCTCAATCCAACGATGACTGCTGGTGCTGTTGCACGCTATAGCATTCCACGCTTTGGTAAAAAGATTGTCTTTTTAACAGCTGACTATGCTTATGGCCATGAAATGGTTCGTGCGTTTGAGCGTGTTGGCAAGGAAATGGGTGCTACTACCCTGGCTGATATTCGCCATCCATTGGGCGCTTCTGACTATTCAGCTTTCTTGCCCCGTATCAAGGCTTTGAATCCTGATATCTTGGTGCTCTGTAATTTTGGTCGCGATCTTGTTAATGCTGCCAAGCAATGTACCGACTTCGGACTAAAAGCGAATATGAAAATCGTTGCACCTGTGCTGCTCTACACCTCACGTCTTGCTGGTGGCCCAGAAGCCTTTGAAGGTATTCTTGGTGGCACCTCTTACTACTGGGGACTAGAAGATCGCATTCCAAGCGCAAAAGTATTTAATGATGCTTTCCGCAGAATGTACAACGGTTCAGTGCCATCAGATTACGGCGCACTAGGCTACGCTGGTATCAAGAGCGTCTTAGCCTCTATTAAGATTGCCAAATCAACCGACACAATGAAAGTGGTGTCTGCGATGGAGAACCTTAAGTACGACTGGTACAAGGGTCCTGAATACTATCGTAAGTGCGACCACCAAGCTGTACAGTCCGTCATTATCGTCGAGTCCAAATCCAAGAATATGAAGGATAAGTACGACGTCTTCAATATTTTGACGATTGAACCTACTACTGAGAAAAATATGCGTAGTTGTGCAGAGTTAGGCCATAAAGCCTGATTCTGAATTTCAGGGGTGATCGTTGATTAACCCTGATTCACTCCCCTGAAGACCTTGGTCTAAGGGGAGTTTTTCTGAGTACATCTATGACCGGACTTTCACTCGAACTTTTATGCATGCAGTTGCTCACGGGAATTGCCTTGGGCAGCATCTATGCACTGCTTGCGCTTGGCTTATGTCTAATTTTTGGCATGCTCAACGTTGTTAATTTTGCCCATGGCGCATTCTTTATGGTCGGCGCATTCTTGGGTGTCTATTTCCTGGGTATTACCGGCAATTTCTGGTTTAGTCTAATCCTGACCCCGCTCGTCACTGGTGGCCTGGGCTTAATCACAGAGCGATTCTTAGTGCGCCCACTCTATGGTCGCGGACTTGACTATCCGCTACTCCTCACTTTTGGCCTCTCCTACGTTCTCATTGAAGCGATGCGAGTTACTTTTGGTATTGAAGGCCTCCCCTCTATTACGCCAGAAGGTTTAGGTGGGACCGTGGATGTTGGTATCGGCACCTTCCCTAAATATCGCTTATTCCTGATTGCTGCCACCGCATTCATAATTTTTGCCGTCTGGTTGTTTATTCAAAAAACACGCTATGGGCTCATCATCAAAGCAGGCGCTGCTGATCAAGAGATCGTCAAAGTATTAGGTGTTGATATCGCCAAAGTATGGCTCTTGGTGTTTGGTATGGGGTGTGCCATTGCCGGCCTATCAGGCATCTTGGCTTCACCAACCCGCTCTGTCAATCCAGAGATGGGTATTCCAATTTTGGCGGAGTCTTTTGTTGTCACCGTAGTTGGTGGCATGGGTTCACCAGCTGGCGCAGTGGTTGCAGGCCTACTGGTTGGCATTGTCTATAGTATGACTTCACTCTTCTTTCCGGATCTTGCAGAGCTCTCGATCTTTGTCCTCATGGCTATGGTCCTGCTGATTCGCCCGCAGGGTTTATTCGGCAAAGCGGGAGCAATGGGCTAAAGCTCGAGAAACATTATGAATGCATTTTTTCAATTCATTGCTCGTCATCGACTATTTGCGAGCATTCTGTTTTTGATGATCTTCCCCTTCTTCATGCCGTATGAAGCCTTAGCTATCAATATCTTGATCTTTGGCTTGTTTGCCATGGGCTTTAACTTGCTATTTGGTTATATGGGGCTGCTCTCATTTGGGCATGCTGCATTTTTAGGGATTGGCAGTTACCTTACCGGTATCAGTATTGTTCATTACTCCCTCCCCTGGGGGACTGCGATTTTGATTGGCGTCATTGGGGCTGCGATTGGCGGGCTCATCATGGGCTTCTTAGCTATCCGCACACGGGGTATCTACTTCTCTATGGTGACCCTGGCCCTCGGCCAAATCGTTTACTATATTTTCTATAAAGCAGAGAGTTTTACTGGTGGTGAGAACGGTTTACGGGGTGTAAAAGTGGAGACCTTCAGCATCCTTGGCATACCGGTTGATTTTCTCAATCCACTCACTAAGTACTACATCATTCTATTTTTTGTATCTATTGCCCTATGGCTAATCTCTCGCATCCTCAATTCGCCACTTGGGGCTGTCATGGAAGCCATTCGTGAAAATGAGAAGCGTGCAGCGGCCTGTGGATTTGATGTAACAAAAACTAAATTGCTGGTGTTTGTTTTATCCGCAGCCATCTGCGGATTGGCTGGGTCGTTACGCGCATTACATTTATCGATTGTTCCTATTGATTCACTTCACTATCTACAATCCGGCCAAGCCGTCATGATGAGCATCTTGGGCGGCATGGGCACTTTCTTTGGGCCTTTTATAGGCGCTGCCGTCATGCTTTATTTAGAGGATATTGTCACCACCTTCACAAAACATTGGATGGCGGTCATTGGCCTAGTCTTTATGTTGTTTGTGCTGTTCTTCCCTAAAGGCATCTGGGGAACCATTCTGAGCAAGCTACACATCAATCAGGATGTCTAATAATATGCGCAACATGAATCAAACCCCTATTCTTGAAGCACGTAATGTCAGTAAGAGCTTTGGCAAGTTCAAAGCATTGAATGATGTTTCGACCCGCTTCATGCCTGGCACAATCACAGCCATCATCGGCCCCAATGGCGCAGGAAAAAGCACCTTCTTTAATATCCTTAGCGGAGCCTTCCCTCCCTCTAGCGGGCAAATTTTGTTCAATGGAAAAGATATCACTGGTATTCCACAGCATGAATTTGCGCGCATTGGTATTTCTAAAAGCTTTCAGATCACCAATGTTTTCAAACAACTATCAGTTCATGAAAACGTTCGCGTCGCCGCGCAAATGGAAACTTCGCGCTATAACTTCTTGAGTAATACGAAAAACTATCAAAAGCCTATTGAGCTTGCAGATGAACTCTTACGTAGAGTGAACTTAGAGCGCTTGCGTAATAAAATAACTGGTGACTTGGCCCATGGTCAACAGCGTGCACTAGAAATTGCTATGGCCCTAGCCTGTAACCCTAGCCTGCTACTGCTAGATGAACCCACCGCAGGAATGTCACCTGAAGAGACGATGGTCATGATGGATTTAATTCATACTCTAGCCAGTGAAAGGACGGTCATCTTAGTTGAGCACAAGATGAAACTGATCATGGGACTTTGTAAACGGATCATCGTACTTCATCACGGCGAATTTCTGGCAGAGGGAACTCCTGAAGAAATTCAAAATAATGCAGAAGTGCGACGTGTCTACCTAGGCCAAGGCTAAAGGAATCAAGGTTAAATATGTTGCAAGTAGAAAACTTAAATGCCTGGTACGACAGAAGCCATGTCCTCCAAGGAGTATCGCTTCAAGTTAATAAGGGTGAAATTGTGACACTCATGGGCCGTAACGGTGCTGGCAAAACCACTACCCTTCGCTCACTCATGGGCCTTCTATCTAAGCGCCAAGGTAACGCCTTTATCGATGGCACATCATTCTTAGATTTGGCTGCTCATGAACGCTATCACCTAGGCCTAGCTTATGTTCCTGAAGATCGCCGCATTGTTCCGGGGCTCACCGTTAAAGAGAATTTAGAGCTGGGCGTGATTGCCAAAAAGAATCATGGCGATATCAGCGCCATGGTCGACGAGATTGCCGAGATCTTCCCTCGCCTCAAAGAGCGCCTTCATCAAGACGGCACGTCAATGTCTGGTGGTGAACAACAGATGCTAGCCATTGCCAGGGCAATGATCGGCAAGCCAAAGGTCATCCTCTTGGATGAGCCATCGGAAGGCATCATGCCGATCCTCGTAGATGAAATGTTTGAACTCTTTTTAAAGCTGAAGCGGCAAGGTCTGACCATTTTGCTTGTTGAACAAAATGTCCAACAGGCCCTAAAGATTTCTGATAGGGCTTATATTCTGGATCAAGGTGAAATTGTGTTTCATGATACCGCTCAGAATCTTTTAGAAAACGATGAGATTCAGCAAAAATATTGCGCTGTTTAAATTAAATGAAGCCAGTGGCCTATTTGGTGCCAAAAGCTATCTGGTACTAGAGTTAGCAACCATGTCATGGTGAGGTAGCGAAGAAGCTTCCCAAAAAACATATAAATTAAGCAAGGTGCCCAGGCGAGACGCAACCATCCAGCAGCTACACACAAAGGATCCCCCAATCCGGGCAACCAAGATAAGAGCAAGACCTTTGGTCCATGCTGCTCTAGCCACGCTTTCACCCGACTATTTTGTGGGTCTTTAATCGATTTGAGTTTGCTATGGGCAAGCAAGCCTAGCCACCAATCAAACATGCCGCCGCAGGTATTGCCTATCGTGGCAATCAATATCGCAATCCAATAGAGGTGTGGATTAACTGTGATGTAGCCAAATAAGATGGGTTCCGATCCAACCGGCACAAGAGTTGCAGAAATGAAGGCGCTGAGAAAAACAGCTGGCAATCCAATCGACGGCATTCCAAACCAACCGAAGAAATGCACAAACATTTGCTCCATTAAGCGAGAACCCCGGATTTCCTCAGAATAGTAATTTGCTCCTCGGTTAGACCGGCCGATTTCATAATTTGATCAGTATGCTCCCCCAGAGTTGGTGCCCGATGACGTATAGCACCAGGATTTTGTGAGAGTTTTGGAATGATTCCCGGCACTTGTACCTTGAGGCCATCAGCACTCTCTACGGTTTGGATCACTCCGCGCGCCTGATAATGCGGATCTTCCGCAATATCCTTCGCAGTATAGATTTTTCCAGAGGGCACTTGTGCCTGAATCAATCCCTTTAGCACCTCATCTAAACTAAGGGTAGTGGTCCAAGTATTAATGGCCACATCAATCTCTACAACTCGCTTAGCCCTGCCATCATTCTGAGCCAGACTTGGGTCGTCACCTAAATCAGATCTGCCAATGAGCGTCATTAAACGCTTAAAGATAGAGTCGCCATTGCCAGCAATCAAGACGAACTGACCGTCACCACAGCGGTAAGCATTGGACGGAGCAATGCCAGGTAAAGCGCCCCCGGCAGGCTGACGAATAGCGCCGAAGACTGAGTACTCTGGTAGCAGACTCTCCGTTAAATTAAAGATAGATTCATAAAGAGCCACATCAATCATTTGCCCTTCGCCACCACGAGCATCACGCTCATACAAAGCAAGCAAAACACCTAGAGCACCATGCAAGCCAGCAATGGTGTCGCCTAGTGATACTCCTGCACGCACGGGGATTGCATTAGGATGACCAGTGATGTAACGCAGGCCGGCCATGGCCTCACCAATCGCTGCAAAACCCGGCTCATCTCGTTTTGGTCCATCTTGCCCATACCCAGAAATGCGCAGCATGATGAGCTTAGGATTGGCTTTGTGTAATGCCTCCCAGCCTAATCCCCACTTCTCCAAGGTACCAGGACGAAAATTCTCGATCACAACATCTGCTTCCATCGCTAAACGACGCGCTATTTCTTGGCCTTCTTTGACGCGCAAGTCCAAGCAGATGGATTGTTTGTTACGCGAATGTGCTTGCCACCATACAGAGGTGCCTTTATGAAGCATCCGCCACTTACGCAAAGGGTCGCCTTCACCTGGGGATTCGACCTTAATAATTTCAGCGCCAAAATCAGCTAGTGTTTTAGACGCAAAGGGGCCGGCAATCAATTGCCCCAGCTCTAAAACTTTAATTCCTGAAAGTATCTGTTTGGGCTTTAAATTCATATTCTCTTCAAAGTCGTCTGTACATTGATTTATCTTAATACGCTATTTTCACGGATTTTCAAAACTTGCTTAAACTATCGGTAATAGCCCTTAATGCCTTGTAAATCATAACAATAGAGACTTCAATGAACCACCCTATTCCCAAGCCAGATCAATATCAAGACATGCGGGAGGCACTTCGCGACGTGTGTGGCAGTTTTGACTCCGCTTATTGGCAAAAAGTAGATCATGCGCGTGCCTATCCTGAAGCATTTGTAAATGCTATGGCACAAGCAGGATGGTTGGCTGCCCTGATTCCTGAAGAATATGGAGGATCCGGGCTCGGACTTGCTGAAGCCTCAGTCATCATGGAAGAAATTAATTTCTCTGGTGGTAATGCTGGATCTTGCCATGGTCAAATGTACAACATGGGGACTTTGCTGCGCCATGGTTCTGATATTCAAAAGCAGCTATATCTTCCAAAGATTGCTAGCGGTGAATTGCGCCTACAAACAATGGCTGTTACTGAACCTACAACAGGGACTGACACCACCAAACTTAAAACGACGGCAGTAAAGAAGGGTGATCAATACATCATCAATGGTCAAAAAGTGTGGATCTCCCGTATTCAGCATTCTGATCTGATGATCTTATTGGCGCGCACTACCCCTCTTGCTGAAGTGAAGAAAAAATCTGAAGGAATGTCGATCTTCATCGTCAACTTAAAAGATGCTCTTGGCAAAGGCATGGAAATATCGCCGATTGCCAATATGGTGAATCATGAAACCAATGAAGTCTTCTTTGATAATCTGGAGATTCCTGCAGAGAACCTGATTGGCCAAGAAGGTTTTGGCTTTAGATACATCTTGGATGGTCTTAATGCAGAGCGCGTCCTGATCGCAGCTGAATGCATTGGCGATGCCTATTGGTTTATAGATAAGGCCAGACGCTATGCCAATGATCGCATAGTGTTCGATCGCCCTATCGGTAAAAACCAAGGAGTCCAATTTCCGATTGCGGATACTTTTATTGAGACTGAAGCCGCAAATCTCATGCGCTTTAGGGCTTGCGAATTGTTTGATAACAAACAAGCTTGTGGTGCCGAAGCGAACATGGCTAAGTATCTTGCCGCTAAAGCTTCTTGGGAAGCGGCTAATGTCTGCTTACAAACTCATGGTGGCTTTGGGTTTGCTAATGAATATGATGTGGAGCGGAAGTTTAGAGAAACGCGCTTATATCAAGTAGCGCCAATCTCAACGAATTTGATTTACTCATACATCGCAGAACACATTCTTGGTTTGCCAAGGTCGTTCTAAGAGAAACTCTGACATGACATCAAAACAGGTTCGCCCGCTTGACGGCATTACAGTTGTTTCCTTAGAACATGCCATTGCTGCTCCTTTTTGCACGCGCCAACTCGCTGACCTCGGTGCGCGAGTCATCAAAGTTGAACGTCCTGGCTTAGGTGACTTTGCACGCGCTTATGATGAGCGAGTGAAAGGTATGGCCTCGCATTTTGTTTGGGTTAATCGCTCCAAAGAAAGTCTGACATTAGATCTAAAGCAAGCGCCTGCATTGGCCGCACTCAAAACCTTACTAAAGACGGCTGATATTTTGGTGCAAAACTTAGCTCCAGGTGCTGCAGCCCGCATGGGCCTTACTGCTGAAGCATTACAAAAAGAGAATCCACAACTCATTCTGTGTGATATCTCCGGTTACGGTAATGACGGCCCTTACCGCGATAAGAAGGCTTATGACTTACTGATTCAGAGTGAGGCCGGCTTCTTATCTGTGACCGGCACACCGGAATCACCCAGTAAGTCTGGTAATTCTATTGCCGACATTGCCGCAGGAATGTATGCCTATACCAACATTCTTGCTGCGCTACTACAAAGAGGCAAAACAGGCAAAGGATCTAGCATTGATGTTTCTATGCTGGAATCCCTCAGTGAATGGATGGGTTATCCGCTGTATTACGCATACGATGGAGCTTCGCCACCGCCACGCAATGGCGCATCACATGCAACGATTTATCCCTATGGCCCCTTTAATACTGGGGATGGTGGCACAGTGATGCTAGGACTCCAAAATGAGCGCGAATGGGTTCAATTTTGCGAGATTGTTTTGCAAAACGTCACCTTAAGTAAAGATGAACGCTTTAATCAAAACTTCAAACGTAATGAAAATCGCAAAGAACTTCTAGCTATTATTGATGCTTGCTTTAGCCAATTTACCGTTGAGCAGGTTATTGTGAGATTAGAACAAGCACAAATTGCGAATGCACGACTAAATGATATGGCTGGACTTTGGAAGCATGATCAACTCAAAGCCCGTAATCGCTGGGTCGATGTCGATACACCGATAGGTCAGATCCCTGCACTGCTTCCGCCCGGCCTGAACGATAGTTATGAGTATAGAATGGATGCCATTCCAGATGTGGGCGAGCACACCCACGCAATCCTCTCTGAAATTGGTCTCAGTGAAGAGCAAATTCAGGAGATGGCTAAAAGCCAAGCGATTTAAAGTAGCGGTGAAGCCAGGTGCGCTGCATTTTCTAATAAAGTGCGCCACCGCGGCTGATTCGCCCAAGCTTGCGCATCCACAAAATCAGACTGCTTCAAGTAAGAATCGACAAGTACTTCAAGCTTCGCACAAAAATCTTCGTTGTACACAATTAAACTAATCTCGAAGTTCAAACGCAGGCTACGCTGATCAAAATTCACAGATCCAAAGATTGCAATTCGCTTATCTATCAACATGCTCTTAGTGTGCAAAAGACCGCCGCGAAATTCTGCGATATTGATACCGGCACTTAAAAGGTCGCTATAGATGCTGCGACTACTCCAGGCTACTAAAGTAGAGTCATTGAGTTTAGGCACAATTAAAGTGACTTTTACGCCTCGATTGGCAGCGGCCATCATCGCCTGAATCAAACCATCATCAGGTCCGAAATATGGCGTGGTAATGGTGAGCTCCTCTCGCGCGTCCATGATTGCTGAAAGTAAAACCTGATACAAAATATCATCGCGATAAACGGGGCCAGAGGCAAATTCTTGAGCCAATGCTCCACCTGCCCGAGAAGTAATTTCAGGGTCCGGATCATTGAACTTTGTGACGCTTGTAGTTGCAACGCTCCAGTCAAAAAGAAAAGTGAGGTCAAATTGAGAAACCACTGGCCCCTCAATTCTCACTAAAGCATCAACCCACTCCCCCACACCAGAGTCCTGCTTAAAGGTACGCGGATCAACCATATTCATGCTGCCCGTCCAGGCAACAGCACCGTCAATCACAAATATCTTTCTGTGAAGGCGAATGTCAGCACGACGAAACTGAAAGCGGCCAATTTGAATCGGTAGAGCTTCAGTCACCTGAATTCCAGAATTTCTGAAACGTGCTGGCCACTTTGATTTAAGCCAATCTTTACTACCCAAGGAATCCAATAAAACTCGGCAGGCAACCCCACGGTGTGCCGCAGCGATCAAGGCCTCGCCAACGCGGTCAGCATCGCCTCCTAACGCCCAGATATAGAACTCAAGATGCAAACTTTTTTTGGCACCATTAATGGCATCAATAAACTTTTGCAAAATCTCTAAGGAGTTAGTAAATAACTCAATATGATTACCCGCTATAGCTGGTGAGCCATTTTTAGATTCAGCCAAAAGACTCAATGCCCTGCCCTCTAATGGCAGCAGTTTACGATCTTCCCGAAACCTTTGGCGCATACTGCCAGTAATTGCAACATAGTCTTTACTCATACGATCGATTTTCAACATCAGATTTCGCCCTACAGGACGCTCCCCAATTAATACATACAATGCAACGCCAAGTAGGGGTAATAAAATAACAATTAAGAGCCAGGCGAAAGCGACGCCCACCGGCCTTCTCACGGAAATCAGACGTATAAAGAATGTGATAACAATCGCAGCATGAATTGGGGTTAGCCAAAACAAATTGAAGTTAAAAAATTCATCTAGAAAGAAGGCAATCAAATTCATATCAATTCCAGTTCTGCAGTAATACCCAAGTGATCAGATAATTTGAGCCATTCGTGCAAGATATTAACCGAATGGATTTTTAATCCTCGTACATAGATTCTATCCATTGGCAGCATAGGCTTAATACTTGGAAAAGTTTTCGCTGGTGCACCAGTCAGAACTTCAAAGGCTTCGCTAAACCCCGCCTCTTTCATAGGTGCACTAATGCGGTTACGCCAATCATTAAAGTCGCCCGCTACAATCGCCGGTCCGTTTGCTGCCAAAACGTCTATATACCGAATGATTTCTCCAAGCTGACGCTCCCGACCACCTTCAAATAATGCTAAGTGAACACAAAAACAGTGAATGGGTTTAGTTGAACCCTCAATATAAGTCACGCTGTGTAATAAACCACGCTTCTCAAAGCGATATGCGGAGATATCGTAATTACTACCCCTATGAAGTGGAAGTTTCGACAGAATGGCATTGCCATGATGTCCATCGGGGTACTCAACATTTTTCCCGTAATGCCAGTGATGCCAAAAATCTTCCGATAGGAAGTGGGTTAACTCGTTAACGGGCCATTGACCAAATCTTCTAACTCTGCCACGGTGCTCCTGTTGTAGCTCCTGTAAAAACAGTAGGTCTGGATGATGCGCTCTCATTTTTTGGCGCAACTGATAAATAGTGGATTGTCGATGCAATGGTGATAGCCCTTTATGCACATTCATCGTCATCACGCTAAACCGACCAAGCTGATTTAAGGGCGTCACACTATCCCTGCGCTTGCTGGCGTCTAATACGTGCTTGATAAATTTCACGCTCAACCAATTCTTGGCACTGCATACACTTATTACAAATAGACGCCTGCTCCCGCAGCTCTTCGATAGAGCTAATCAGGTGCACGTCTAGGTACTCGCGTAAATCGAGATCCCAGACCTCATTGCATAGGCAAATCACCTCAGCCATCAGTAAAAATTTGAATATTTAGTTGCATTAGGGTTATTTTGCCATCCCCTTGATAGAATCGAGCGCATGCTTATCGCCTTTCAAGACGCCCTCTCACTTCTAGCCCATTTAGATGGCGGCGTGGTGGGGATCGTTTTAGTATCCCTTCAGGTCAGCCTTACCGCCCTATTCTTCGGAACCCTAATCGGGCTCCCGCTGGGAGCCCTCCTTGCGACTGAGGAGTTCAAGTGCAAAAAAGGGATTATCGTCACCTTAAACACGCTTATGGGGGTCCCAACTGTGATTGTTGGTGTCGTGGTCTACCTTCTCTTGTCCCGCACAGGACCTCTAGGATCTTGGGGGTGGCTCTTTACCGCCAAAGGCATGATCATCGCCCAAACACTGCTGACAACCCCTTTAATTGCCGCCCTAAGCCGTCAAATACTAGAAGACTCCTGGCGTATCCATAGAGATTCTTTCCTTGCGCTCCACCTGCCGCGCCTTTCCTATCTAAAGTGGCTGGTTTGGGATTGTCGCTTTTCACTAAGTATTGCCATTCTGGCTGGTTTAGCGAGAGCCATTTCTGAAGTCGGCGCAGTCATGATTGTTGGCGGAAATATTGACCGCTCTACCCGGACGATGACGACTGCCATTGCCCTAGAAACCAGCAAAGGAGATCTTCCGCTTGCTTTAGCACTTGGGATGATTCTGCTATCAATTGTGTTGATGGCTAATCTCTTTACCTTCGCGGTTCGCCAAATTGCAGAGCGTCGCTATGGTTAATCAAAACGAACAATTTAGCAAGTTCATTGAACTCAAGGATGTGCTCGTCAAGAGTGATGGCAGAACCATCCTCAATATCCCGTACGCTGTTATACCGGTCGATCGGATTACCGCTTGCATTGGGCCGAATGGTGCAGGCAAGACAACTCTGCTCAAGCTCCTAGCTGGGTTAATTACTCCAGACTCAGGCGCTGTTAGCTATTCGTTTGCACCCGCAAAGACTGCTTTGGTTTTGCATCACACCCCCATGATTAAGGCTTCGGCTCGCACCAATCTCAGCATGGTGATGGATGCAGACCCCAGTATTAGGACAGAACAAATCAATGCCATTCTTGAGCAGACTGATTTAACCCGTCTTGCCAATAGTCCTGCGCATAAGCTATCTGCAGGCGAAAGGCAAAAGCTATGCCTTGGTAGAGTGATTCTGCAAAAACCCAATGTCGTGCTACTGGACGAACCTACGGCCAACTTGGATCCCAATACCACCGAGCAGGTGGAGCGCATGATTTGTGAATTTACCAATCAAGGTTTTGAAGTAATTTTTTCTTCTCATCAGCTTGCACAAGTCCAGAGAATTGCTCAATACATCATCTTCATTGATGATGGGCAGATTAAAGAAAAAGGACCCATGGGCCCTTTCTTCTATACCCCTCAAACACAGGCAGCTAAACGCTACCTACATCAAGAGCTATTGGCCGATTAGTTACTTTGCTGGTGCCACTGCAGCTGCTACAGGAGCAACAAATGGTGGTGGCGCTACACAAGCAGCAGGAGCTGCTGTTCCAGCAACCTTAAATCGATCAGCCACACGATTTTGAGATTGGCAGAGTTGATACGCCCCCACTTTATCGCCATACGCTGCTTTTGCTTTTGCTAAGGTTGCTGCTTCTTGAGCCTCAGGCGATAAGGGTGGCAAGGCTGCAAATACAGTCGCACTAGCAAATGCGCAGAATGTGAAAGCAATGATTTTTTTCATGGCTTTGTCCTTATTTATTAATCTTGTTGTACCAAATTTCATGATGCTCCTTGGCCCAAGTAGCATCCACTTTTCCGGACTTCATTCCATCTAGTGCGCCCTTCATGCCAATGGAGCCAATATAAATATGTCCCATTGCCATACATGTCATCAAGACTGCACCAGCACTATGAACAATATTGGCCAGTTGCATTGTGCCGCGCCAGTATTGAACATCCATAAATGGCACGATCATATCGAGCACAAAGCCTGAAGCAGAAATCATGAGGCCCAAGAAAGTCATGCCGAACCAGAACCAAACCTTTTCACCAAAATTAAAGAATCCAGATGGAACATGCTTGCCAGAGAACAATCCCCCTGCAGATAAGATCCAAGCCATATCGCCCTCACCGAAGATATTTCGACGCACGAAGAGCAAGAAGAAAATAACAATACTCAAGGTAAATAATGGTCCAGTGAAGTTATGGATATTCTTACAAAGCATCAAGAATGAACCATAGGCCATGCCACCCATCAAAGGTAACGCAAAATATTTACCGTAGAGAATCATTAAGCCAGTAGACGCTAGAGCAATGAAGCTAAACGCCATTACCCAATGGGTGATGCGCTCAAGAGCAGTAAAACGAGTAACCATTCGGCCCGATAGAGGCTCGCTAAGTTGAATGGGGCCTCTTAAGGTGTACATTGCCACGATACCAAAGAATGCAATAGCTAAAAGCCAGGCGCCGTATACGGTGATAATTCCATTGCGAATCAAGCGCCATTGCTGACCTGATCTCTGAATCAATACACCAGCTTGCTTGTCAGGAATGCTCACATAGTTCAACGGATCGCTATTGGCAGACTCCCAAATTGGGCCACTCGCAGGCGCACTGTTTGCCGGTTGCGATTGAGCTTGAGTGCCATTCGGGATGGCATTCAAATTTTTAGGAACATCAACGCCACTTGGTGTTGGGAGTGGATCCATCGGCGCACGTTCTGCCAAACAGACCCCACTTAGGAGACTTAGCGATACGCCAAGAGCCAGAACCCAAGAGCGACTAACACTAGAGAATGATCGATTCATACAAATGTCCTTAAACGTCTTCGTTATCTTTATTGTTGTTTAACTGATCACTTAACGCGTGAATACTCAGACTGATTCTGATTGCGCTTATTAATCGCCTCCATCCAACTTTCCTGATTGCCTGGCGTCCAACCCTTTGTCATGAAGCCGTTATCAGCTCCCATGTAAGGGGCAACATCGGGACGCTTGGCAACCTTAGCAGCAATCTCAGGAGGCTCAGAGCAAGCTGCCAAGAGCACTCCTGCTACTAAACAGACTCCGAGGATTTTGAAATTCAATTTCATGATTTCGCTCCTGGGATTTTGTCAGCGGGAGTTGGTGTTGGCGCTGGTGAACCTGAAGGACCGTAAGCCGTAGACCAACCAAAAATATTGGATCCAGCATATTTACCATTTGACTCACGAACTGCTACACGCTTGCTATAAATGCTTGAAATCACTTCGCTATCGCCACCAATTAAAGCCTTGGTAGAGCACATCTCAGCGCACAAAGGTAACTTACCTTCAGCTAAACGGTTGCGACCATACTTCTCAAACTCTGCAACGCTGCCGTTTGCTTCTGGGCCACCACTACAGAATGTGCACTTATCCATTTTGCTACGCACACCAAAAGCGCCTTTGCTCAGGAACTGAGGTGCACCGAATGGGCAGGCAAATGAACAGTAGCCACATCCAATGCAAATGTCCTTGTCATGCAAGACCACACCTTCGTCGGTGCGATAAAAGCAATCCACTGGGCACACAGCCATGCATGGTGCGTCCGAGCAGTGCATGCAGGCAACAGAAACGGATTTCTCTTGACCAATCACACCATCATTGACAGTCACCACACGGCGGCGGTTAACGCCCCAAGGCACTTCGTTTTCATTCTTACAGGCAGTGACACAACCATTGCATTCGATGCAACGCTCGGTATCACAAATAAATTTCATTCTTGCCATGGTGTTCTCCTGACCTTATTTTTTAACTTAGGCAAATTTTTCGATTTGGCACATGGTGGTTTTGGTTTCTTGCATCATCGTCACCATGTCGTAACCATAAGTGGTTGCAGTATTAACGGCCTCGCCTTGAACTATTGGCGCTGCACCCTCTGGGTAGTATTTACGCAAGTCAGCACCTTGCCACCAACCAGCAAAGTGGAATGGTACAAAGGCTGTGCCTTGATCAACCCGCTCAGTCACTAATGCGCGTACTTTGATCCTTGCTCCGGTTGGAGATTTAACCCAAACGTAATCCCAGTTCTTAATGCCACGTGCCTCAGCTGCTTTAGGATTGATCTCCACAAAGTTTTCTTGCTGCAACTCAGCCAACCATGGGTTGGAACGGGTCTCATCACCACCACCCTCATACTCGACCAAGCGACCAGAAGTCAGAATGATTGGGAACTTCTCGTACAGCTTCTCATTCAAGTTCTTGTCCTGAACGGTTTTGTACAGAGTTGGCAAGCGCCAGAAATTCCTCTTATCCGCAGCCGTTGGATACTTACGCATCATTGGCTCATTGGTACTGTACAAAGCCTCACGGTGAATTGGAATGGCGTCTGGGAAGTTCCAAACCACTGCACGTGCCTTAGCATTACCAAATGGATGGCAGCCGTTTTTCATGACAACGCGCTGAATACCACCAGATAAGTCTGTCTTCCAGTTCTTGCCTTCGGCCAGTTTTTTCTCATCATCAGTGAGTTGATCCCACCAGCCTAGTTTCTTCATAAACACATGATCGAACTCAGGATATCCAGTGGTAATCGCAGAGCCTTTAGAGCACGAACCGTCTTCAGCCAACAAGCTCTTACCTTCTCTTTCAACACCGAAGTTGGCGCGGAAGTTACCACCACCCTCCATCACACTCTTGCTGGTGTCATAAAGGTTAGGTGATCCTGGGTGCTTGATTGCAGCCGTGCCGTAGCAAGGCCAAGGCAAGCCATAGTAGTCACCAGTAGTGTCGTAGCCAGTTACTGGATCAACGCCACCACGAGACTTCAATGTCTTCGGATCAAACGTGGCAACCATTCTCATGTGAGCCTTAAGGCGCTCTGGAGTTTGGCCGGTGTAGCCAATCGTCCAGCAGGAGCGATTAATCTCACGCAAGATATCTTCAATCTGCGGTTCTCTCCACTGCTTACCAGCAAACTTCGAGCTGAGCATCTTGTAGTTAGTAGACAACTCTTGACCAAAACCTAAGCGATCAGCAAATGCTTGCATGAGCACGTGGTCAGGAACAGATTCAAATAATGGATCAATGACTTTCTCGCGCCACTGGAGTGAACGGTTGGAAGCTGTTGCAGATCCACTGGTTTCAAACTGGGTAGTCGCTGGCAACAAGTACACGTTGCGGTTTTTATTAACGACATCGCCTTCAGCTGGAGGCATTGCAGCCATGGCTGCTGTTGCACTTGGATATGGATCAACCACTACCAAGAGATCTAACTTATTCATCGCACGCTTCATATCGAGGCCGCGAGTTTGTGAGTTAGGAGCATGTCCCCAGAAGAACAAACCTTTGACATTGGTTTGCTGGTCGATCATGTCATTCTTCTCGAGCACAGCATCAACCCAACGAGAAACCGTTGTGCCGGATTTCTCCATCATGTCAGGAGCGTAACGACCTTTAATCCACTCGTAGTCAACGCCCCACACGGTAGCGAAGTGCTTCCATGAGCCGGCTGCAAGACCATAGTAGCCTGGCAATGAATCTGGATTAGGGCCTACGTCTGTAGCACCCTGTACGTTATCGTGACCGCGGAAAATATTCGCACCGCCACCAGACTTGCCGATGTTGCCTAAGGCCAATTGCAAGATACAAGATGCACGAACCATCGCATTACCAATGGTATGTTGTGTTTGACCCATACACCATACCAAGGTGCTTGGACGATTCTGAGCCATGGTCTTGGCAACCTGATAGACCTGAGCTTCAGGCACACCACAAGCTTGTTCTACGTTCGCTGGAGTCCACTTCTCCATCACCTCTTTGCGGATCTCGTCCATGCCATATACGCGGTCGTTGATGTACTTCTTATCCTCCCAACCGTTATTAAAGATGTGATACAGCACGCCAAAAAGGAATGGAATATCTGTTCCAGAACGAATCCGCACATACTGATCAGATTTGGCTGCGGTACGGGTGTAACGCGGATCAACCACAATTACTTTGCAACCGTTTTCTTTAGCATGCAAAAGACTGAGCATGGATACTGGATGTGCTTCAGCCGCATTAGAGCCAATGTACAAGGCAGCCTTGGCATTCATCATGTCGTTATAGCTATTGGTCATCGCACCATAGCCCCAGGTGTTTGCAACACCGGCAACCGTTGTGGAGTGGCAAATACGCGCCTGATGGTCTGTATTGTTGGTTCCAAAGAATGAAACCCACTTACGCAATAAATAAGCTTGCTCGTTATTGTGCTTAGAAGAACCAATAAAGAACAAGGAATCAGGGCTGTACTTCGTGCGGAGATCTTTCATCTGCGCAGTAATTTCGGTTAAAGCCTGATCCCAAGAAATTCTCTCGTACTTGCCGTCTACCAACTTCATTGGATAACGTAAGCGGAAGTCGCCGTGACCATGCTCTCGCAATGCTGCACCTTTAGCGCAATGTGCGCCTAAGTTAATTGGGGAATCAAATACGGGGTCTTGACGCACCCATACGCCATTCTCAACAGTGGCATCAACCGCACAACCTACTGAGCAGTGGGTGCAAATCGATCTTTTAACCTCAATCTTGCCCTTACCATCCAACATAGCCTTGCTTGGCTCGGCTACCGCTTTTTGCACCAAGCTTAATTGGCTAGCGGCAATACCGGCCCCTACGCCCACTCCTGATCGCTTAAGGAATGTTCGACGATCCATCGTCGGCACCGCAGCTTTAAGTCCACGCGATAGGCTGCCGATGAGGCGGGAGCTAGGGGCCGAACGACTGCTTGGTGGGGTATTGGATTTACGAGTCAGACTCATATGTTGTCCCTGAGAAAGATTTTTATATTTTTAAAAAACGATTGATTAAAGCAACGTGGTTTCGTAATACTTGCGAACATGTTCGGATAACTGGTAACCATCGTCTTTACCTTTGACGCTGCTGCCAATCTCTTGGATGACCGCTTTACCAATAGTGGTTTGTGATGCCACTGCCACAGCGCCAACAGCTGCGCTTGCACCGATAAAAAATTTACGGCGAGACGGCTTATTCTCTTCAATAGTTGCAGTTGTAGATTTAGTGCTCATTGCTTGCTCCTATTTCGCTATTCTTGATCTTTATCAAGTGTAAATGGAAATAGCACTTTTGACACATCTTTGAAACATTTTTTAGATAAGGCAAAGTATGTTGCGAAGCAACATCAAATCATGTCAAAACTCTGTCCCTCAATTGCCAGGAATTCCCTAGTGAGAGCGGCCACCGGATGGTACAGATGCATCTCAGGAATGCCTTCAATTGCATCGCACAACTCGTCATACCAAGGACGAATATGGTCATTGAAAAAAACCCTTTGATTAGTAAGGTTAGAGATCTCCACATCATCCCCGGCGATGAGGTAACGCATTACCTCACACAGTGCAGAAATATGATCCTCCGTCTCGGTCACCTCTTCAGCCGCCTCTAGACTAAAAGTCTCCAAGGCACGACGGATTTCGACTAGTGGACGCTCATTTAAATGGCCTGCCATATAAAAAGAGCCATTAAGAACAATATTCGGGCGGCCCACACTGATGAAGTTCAAGTCGAACTCATCGTGCCAAGCTTTTGCCGTATTAGATTTGGCTACTTCAACAACGCTATGCCAAACCTTGGATAAGGGGGCATCGTCTGCCTGGCTTTCTTGCCCCTCTGGAATGGATGCAGTAATTAAATTTAGGAGCTCTTGATCTGGCGGTTGATGAAAGAGTCGAGCGATCAAGCCATATAAGTCAGCTCTAGCAAGATCTTCTGGCAAGCCTACGTCACCCACTTCGGTAGAGGCATTTTCTTTTGCTTGTTCACTCATGTTTCTTTTTTCACCATATCCACCACCCGACAATCACTACACATTTTGAGTCTTTCCATCGCTGCGCCAGCAAAAGCGCCGTGCGCACCCAACTTAGCCAACATCAGCTCTACCATTTTCATGGTGCCAAATGGTTTGCCGCAACTAATGCAATGGAAGGCTTGGGTCTCGTTGAGATCCACCCTTTGTTTACGCTGTTCAACAGTCAATAATCTCGGACTTAAGGTAAGTGCTTGTTCTGGACAAGTCTGCACACAAATCCCGCACTGAACACATTGCTTTTCAATAAACGATAGTTTGGGTTCTTCGGGGTTATCCAACAACGCACCTTCTGGACAACTGCCAACGCAAGACATACAAAGAGTACAAGCCTCTTTATTAATATTCAGTCCACCCAAGAGCGAGGACTTCGGCAATACAACGCCCTCAATCGGAACAGGTGTCTTAGCCTGCTTTTGTAGATGCTCTAAAACAGCTTCAAGAGTCTCTCGCTTTTGATTGCTTAAACCAAAAGTTGCAGGAGCGCACACATGTGGCAAGGAGCCACGCTGACGTAATTTACCCATAGCGAGCGAAACTGGCGCAAGGTCATCAGCAGCGCTAGCTTGGATCAACTGAATGCGGGCGTCAAATCCATAAGCCTTCAGAATGGCATTGGCTAAAGCACTCTGGGTTTCTAATGCGTCGCGATAGGCCGGATCCTCATCACCACTCAAAAGCAAGATCACTTCACCAAAGCCGTAGCTCAGGGCACCTAGCCAAAGATCCAAACCAGTAGAAGCAATATGCTCAATGCCATAAGGCAGAACAAAGGAAGGTAAGCCTTCAAACTGCTTAGACCGCAAATGTGCTGAGCGGCCCAGCAGATCAATCAATTCTGTACCAGCCTTAAGGGAATGCAGCAACAAACTCGGAGCAACTGTTTGTTTCGCTTTAATGCTTTCTGCCCCAAATACATTGGCCAGTAGTTTGATTTCTTTGCCTTGGTGTTCAACGCTTGGGTAGTTGTAGCGCATTGCGCCAGACGGACATACCGTGGAACAGGCACCGCAACCCATGCAAAGATTGGGGTTGACTTCAACTGTGCCCTGCCCGCTCTTAAACAAGGATGTGATGGCACCAGTAGAACAAACATCAACACACGCATTGCAACCGACTTTGCCGTTACGCCCATGGGCGCAAACTTTCTCATTATAGGAAAAGTATTTCGGCTTTTCAAACTCGCCAATTAATTCGAGTAATTGATTGGCGACGAGCGCTTGTTCAAACGGATCCTTGCCAGGAGCAAAATATCCTTGAGGTGTCTGACTCATCTGCATTATTGGATCAATGCGTAAATCCATGATCAAATCAAATTCTGAATTACGCTGACGCTCAACCCGATCAAACTGTATGGCGCCAATGCTGGCGCAAGCGGTTACACAAGCACGATGCGATTTACACTTATCCATATTAATCTGAAATGCATCGTCAATCGCATTTTCTGGACAAACATCCACACAAGCACCGCAACGCGTACACATCTCTGGATCAATCGGATTCTGTAAATCCCAGTCAACTGAGAAATGACCGAGATAGCCATCGAGCCTGGTAACGCTTCCGGTATAGACAGGGAAATTTCTGGCAATTGGTAAATCGCTTGGTTCGGTGCACAAGACTGAGACATCCAATGAGCCGCTCAGTTTTTCCGCCCAAGGTAAAGCCTGTGCCCCAGGCCCAACAATCAGCAATCTTCCTAGGCTTTCGTAATTCACCACAGGCACTGGATCGGCCTCAGGCATTTCTGCTAGAGCAAGCAAAGCCGCAATCTTAGGGCTGGATGTTTTACCCTCTTGGGTCCAGCCAGCAACTTCGCGAATATTTACAAAGCGTAATGGCGCTACCAATGGCTTTTCGGTTTGAGCGGCTAACTCATTAAATAAGGCGCCCTCTTGGGTGCAAGCAACAACCAGTGAATCATCGCCATCCAACGCCTTCAGAAAAGAGCCCACCTCTTGTCGACACAAAGAGGTATGCATCGTGACGCCTAAGGCTTTTGCATCTAAAGGCATAGTGCCATTGCAGTTACAAACTAATTTTTGGCTCATGAATCATTTTCTTAACTATTTTTCTTGTCCGAAGGAGTGCTGTCTGAGGAAATCCCCCTTAGATCAGCACTTGAATGTGTGGATGTTAAATCAACTTTGTCACTAGATAGCAAAGGCTTCCCGCTATCTTCAGAGGGAGTGACAGCAAGCTGATTTTTATCTTCCTCTGCACTGCCGTCATCCTTGCGGAAAATATTGAGCATATCTGACTGCACCATGCGCTTGAGCATTTCCAAGGGAATGGGGTCAGGCTTAGAGTAATCATCAATATAAATATCCAAGCCATCCATCACATTAAAATGGGGATCTGAAAACATCTTTTTCAGGGCGGCTTGCTGAACACTGGGATCCACCCCAGGCTTCATAAAAGCAGAAAAGTCGGGGGCAAAGCGATCAATCTTTTCAACATCTTCTAAGGTGGCGGGCGCCGGAAGGTCTTGCTCCTGATACAGGGCATTGAGTTCTACGACTTCAGCTTGCTTGACTGAATCTATTGGTTTTTTTTCTGGCTCTACTTGTTCACCCGCTTTACGGCGTGACCAGCGATTCAGAAAGCCCCCAGCCATTATTTTTCCACTGGGCGATCGGCGCCCTTAAATGATTCAGGGCGGTGACGCTTCTTAGGCTCGGGATGGTAATGCTCATTCACATATTCTTGCAACCAAGACGCATGCTCAACTGTCATCGGAATGTTATCTACCGATTCACCGCCATCTAATAAGCGCCCTGCCTCGTTATAACTGACTGACAGGCGGTGAGGTACAGCGGTAGTGGTTTCTGATTTAGCAAGCGCTATAGATTGCTCATCTATATAGCGATCAATATCTTCTTCTAAACGCCACATCACAAACCAACATGGCTGAGTGGCGGATAAATTGAGGTAGTAGCCTTCAGCTTCATCCGGAAACAAATTGAGTTCATATCCTGTAAAGAGCCAAGACTCGCCACCATCATCGCGCCCTAGAAACTGCCCAGAAATCTGATTGTGATGATTTGTAGTGGCTGCAAATTGACCAAAATCAGGCAACACCTCTTGCGGCACCCATTTAAATGAAATCCATGGGTTGTCGATGTTCTGTTTACGCATCACTACCGCAAAACGCATAAATCCTCAGGTGTTCTGAACGACGATGTTAGGAAACTTGCTACTCATATCTTTTGAGAGAGTAGCAACTCGAATTGCAACCTGTCTAGCAATATTTTTATAGATGGCACTAATCGCGCCATCAGGGTCAGCAGCTACGGTAGGTCGCCCTGCATCGGCCTGCTCACGGATGGAAAGATTTAATGGCAAAGCACCCAAGAAATCAGTCCCATACTCTTTGCACATCTTTTCGCCGCCGCCAGTGCCAAAAATATGCTCTTCATGATTGCATTTTGGGCAGACATAAGTGCTCATGTTCTCAATAATGCCAATGATCGGTACGCCAACCTTCTCAAACATCTTGAGGCCTTTACGTGCATCTAGTAAGGCGATGTCCTGAGGAGTGGTGACAATCACAGCGCCAGTAACGGGCACCTTTTGTGCAAGTGTTAACTGAATATCGCCTGTACCTGGAGGCATGTCAACAATCAGATAGTCCAAATCACGCCAACGTGTTTGGCGAAGTAATTGCTCTAAAGCAGAAGTAACCATTGGGCCACGCCACACCATGGGTGCATCTTCTTCGATCAAGAAACCAATAGAACTTGCTTGCAAACCATGGCCTTCCATGGGTTCAATGGTATTTTCTTCAATCGATTCTGGTCTACCAGTAATACCAAGCATCATCGGCTGACTTGGTCCATAGATATCAGCATCCAAAATACCCACTTGGGCGCCTTCTGCAGCCAAAGCCAATGCTAGATTGACGGCAGTAGTTGATTTACCAACACCACCCTTCCCACTAGCGACAGCGATAATATTTTTAACACCTGGTAACAGCTTCACGCCACGCTGAACCGCATGCGAAACAATTTGACTGTTTACATTGACGCTGACATTTTTAACATCAGGCAAATTACGCAACACGTTAATAACCGATTTACGGATTGCTTCGAACTGACTTTTTGCGGGATACCCCAGGGAAATATCTAAGGAGATATCGCCACCTTCAACGCGTAAATTTTTAACAGTCTTTGCTGTTACAAAATCCACTTGAGTGTTTGGGTCAACGAGACCTTTTAACGCCGCCTGTACAACTTCAATAGTGACTGCCACTACATTCTCCTAAAAATAGCCATGCCCTCATTGGACATCTTGATGCATCGATTTGTGAATTATTGCGAATGTTTGATTAGTGGGTAGATTAACCGCACAAGGGATTCTTTGCTCAAAGTCAGGACTTACAGGGCAAATGACTGAATTTAGAAGATCCAAAGACTTAGGTAATAAACCGCCATCGACATCAATGCGGTGGCTGGGATAGTAAAGATCCAAGCCCAGACGATGTTGCCAGCTACACCCCAACGTACTGCACTGGCGCGCCGCGTTGAACCAACGCCAACAATAGCCCCAGTAATTGTGTGGGTAGTCGATACGGGAACGCCAAGGGCTGTTGCAGCAAATAGAGTAATTGCCCCACCCGTCTCCGCACAAAAGCCGCCTACCGGCTTGAGCTTTGTCAGCTTTTGACCCATAGTTTTAACGATTCGCCAACCACCAAACATCGTACCCATGGCAATAGCGATATAGCAACCAACAATGGTCCAAGTTGGCGGCATGCTAGCACCAGCTTCAGCGTAGCCAGTAATAATCAACAAGAGCCATATAATGCCGATGGTTTTTTGCGCGTCATTACCACCATGGCCCAAGCTATAAGCACTGGCTGATACTAATTGCAAACGACGGAACCAGCGATCTGTTTTTGCTACGTTGACGTTTCTACAAACCCAAGCCACCAACAACATCATCAGAGAGCCAAGCAAGAAACCAACAAACGGTGAAATAAAAATAAAGGCTACTGTCTTAATAATGCCGGACCAAACTAAGCCCGCAAAACCAGCCTTAGGAATTGTGGCGCCAACCAATCCCCCAATTAAAGCGTGAGATGAGCTAGAGGGAATGCCGTAATACCAAGTCAGGATATTCCAAATGATCGCGCCGACTAAAGCACCAAAGATCACATGTAAATCCACCGATGATGGGTGAACAATCCCCTTGCCAACAGTTGCTGCAACACTCAAGTGGAAAATAAAAATCGCGAGGAAATTAAAAAATGCAGCAAATAAAACTGCTTTCTGGGGTTTCAAGACGCCAGTAGAAACTACTGTGGCAATAGAGTTTGCTGCATCATGAAAACCATTCATGAAATCAAAGACTAACGCTAACACTACCAAGAGCGCTACCACCCAAAAAGCTGCTTGAATCGAAGGCAAGTTAATGGGCCTTAAGAGTTCTCAAGAACGATGCCTTCAACCAAATTGGCAACGTCTTCACATTTATCAGTAACCTCTTCAAGCAATTCATAAATGCGCTGCAATTTAATGAGCTCACGTACTTCAGTCTCTTCGCGGAATAATCTGGTAATCGCAGTTGAAAGCAATCGATCTGCGCCAGACTCTAGATGGTCAATCTCATCACAAGTCTTTAGGGCTGCTTTTGCTACCTCAGGATCAGAAATATCTTTGAGGGTGCCAACTGCATTTTTCAGGCAGATACAGCATTGATTGCATAACTGGGCCATATGCAACATTTCTTCCGTCATTTGCTTGACGTTATAGAGATGCATTGCCTCAGTGCCATTTTGAATTAAGTCTGCTACGTCATCCATGGTGTTAATCAAGGAGAAGATTTGATCACGATCGATGGGTGTAATAAAGGTCTTGTGCAAGCGACGATGCACTTCTTTCACAATATCATCACAAGCGTGCTCTGCTTTGTCTATTTCTTGGGTGTACTTCGCACGTAGAGCATCATCGTTGTAGTGCTCAATGAACTTCAGAAAAGATTCGGATGCGGCGACAATTTGCTCGGCATGCTGATTGAATAATGCAAAAAAGTTACCATCGTGAGGCATTAGCTTACTGAAGAACATAAATCACGATCCTTTGGGAACAAAAACTACGGGTTTTGTTAGGTTTGATGAGATTCTAAACAAAGCTTAGCGAGAGACTGGAAAACCCGCATCTGTTATGAGTTGACCGGCAATCTCAGAGCTTAAGCTGGTTTCTAATTCAACTGTTTGTGTAGCCAAGTCTGCGAAGACCTGAGCCTGAGGATCCTGAGCCTGAATTGCACGGGTAACAGCATTAATACAGCCCCCACAGGTCATTCCAGATACTTTCAAGCTGATCATGGCAGATTTCCCTTTGATTTTGGTCAAGTAATTCCCCTGAAAAGAGGTCATAAGGTAGATTATCTTCTATATGAGCACCCCAACAACAGCAAATTCAGACTTTTATACCCTCGATATTGGTGGGATGACCTGTGCCTCCTGCGTTGGGCGAGTTGAGAAGGCTTTGAGTAAGATTCCCGGCCTCGAAGCAGCAACCGTCAATTTAGCGACTGAGCAAGCCCGGATTAGACTAAAGATCGGCTCTGTGACCACCATCGCAAATGTGATTGCCGCAGTGGAAAAAACTGGCTACGAGGCAAAACTTAGCGACTCCAAGGGTCCTCATTGCGAAAAACCACCGAAGTCTTTTTGGGCGGCAGATGGCTTGGGTCGAGTCATTCTGAGTTTTACCTTCTCTGCCCCACTCTTTTTGCCGATGTTTCTCATGCCATTTGGTATTCATTGGAGCCTTTCCCCGCTGTGGCAACTCACCTTAGCAACACCAGTGCAATTCATTCTGGGGTGGCGCTTCTACAAAGCTGGCTTTAAATCACTCATGGCCGGTGTTGGCAATATGGATTTACTCGTTGCCCTAGGGACTAGCTCTGCTTATGGCTTAAGCGTCTATCTCATGCTGACTTCGGTTCACGCTCAGCATGAGCTGTATTTTGAAGGTGCGGCTGTCATTATCTGTATGGTCTTATTGGGCAAGTGGCTGGAAGCGAGAGCAAAACGCCAAACCAGTGAAGCGATTCGAGCACTCCAAAAACTGTGGCCAGAGCATGCCAAGGTTTTAGATCCTGCGCTTGTCATTGATCGCAATACTGCATTAGATCAATATCGGGATCTTCCGCTAGATCAAGTTCTCCCAAAAGATCGTGTCCTAGTATTGCCAGGGGAAAGAATCCCGGTTGACGGCATCATTCTGATGGGCACTAGCCATGTAGATGAGTCTTTACTAACAGGTGAGAGCGAGCCCCTCAAGAAACGAGTTGGCTCTACCGTCATTGGTGGCGCACTGAATGGCGAAGGTGCCCTCGTCATTGCGGCGCAAGCTGTTGGTGTAGAAAGCGTTCTCTCCAAGATCATTAACTTAGTAGAAGAAGCGCAAACACAAAAAGCACCGATTCAAAAACTGGTTGACCAAGTCAGCGCCATCTTTGTACCTACAGTGATTGTGATTGCCATCATTGGCGGAATTGCTAACTGGTTGTATTTAGATTCCGCATCGATTGCAATTTTGCGAGCTGTCTCTGTCCTTGTGATTGCCTGTCCATGTGCACTCGGCCTGGCTACTCCTGCGGCCATCATGGCTGGGACTGGCGTAGCTGCGCGCTTTGGCATCCTCATTAAAGATCCACAAGTCTTGGAGCAAGCACACAGACTGAATATTGTCGCCTTTGATAAGACGGGCACTCTAACAATTGGTCACCCTAGACTGCTAGCGCTGATGCCTTTTGTAAGCTCACCTGAATCAGAAATCTTAGCTACTGCAGCAGGACTGCAATTGGGAAGTGAGCACCCCTTGGCTAAAGCCCTACTAGATGCAGCAAAGGAGCAGAATATTTCTCCAATTGCAAACTCTGAAAGTAAAGCCTTGCCAGGCATTGGAATTGAAGGCATTCCTAACTTTGGTCCGTGGGCGGACAAACGACTGTGTTTGCAAAGCATTGCTTCGCTTGATGCACATCCAGAGTACCAATCCATTCTTGCAAAAGCACAAGCCTGTTTTGATCTTGGGCAAACCGTTTCGGTATTGATGAATGCAGAATCACCAACAAGCCCCATTACACTGCTCGCCTTTGGTGATGAGCTCAAACCCAATGCCAAAGCAGCGATTACAGCATTACATCAACTTGGGATTCGTACAGTCATGTTATCCGGCGATAACCAGGCTTCAGCAGCAAGGGTGGCGCATTCTATCGGCATGGATGAGGTGTATGGACAAATCATGCCTGGCAATAAAGCGGAAATTATTCGGCACTTGCAAATGCCTGGTGATCATGCAAAGCGTCACTGGGTCGCCATGGTAGGTGATGGAGTAAATGATGCGCCAGCCTTAGCCTCAGCAGATGTTGGTATGGCAATGTCTACTGGCACAGATGTCGCAATGCAAGCGGCAGGCATTACTTTGATGCGGGGCGACCCCAGCTTAGTGGCTGATGCTATTGATATCTCGAAGAGAACGTGGAATAAAATTCGGCAAAACTTATTTTGGGCTTTTATATTTAATGCCACGGGCATTCCGCTGGCGGCGCTAGGATATCTCTCACCAATGCTTGCTGGCAGTGCTATGGCCTTATCAAGCTTCTGCGTTCTGAGCAACGCCCTGCTATTAAAACGGTGGCGACCTGCTCATTGATCAGTGATTTTATTTCTGATTCTTCCGAATCAATTCAATATCACCATAGAGTGCGCGCGTTTCTGACTTGGTGTTATCGGTATCAGTCAACAATGCAATCCCAATCACCTCTCCAGGATTCTCTCCATAAGCACGCTTGTAATCGGTAGCAAGATCTTGCTCATGCTTGCGCCAATCTCCTAGACCCTCCCAGCCAGAATCGACCACAATCATTTTGATGCGTGATGTGTGGGCGTTATCTAAAACAGAATTCACGGGAGATTTACCGGACCAGATATACATCAGGGTTGCATAAGGCATCTCTTGCCCGCTAATTAAACTCGCCATCTCAAAGGTCATTTTTTCTTTGAGCGCTAACTTAGATTTATTACCATCAAATGCCACCAAGATACGGAGCGGCGCATCATCATGATGACGCTCAGTGTTATCAGCCTCAGGGATGGGGGCGATCGCCTTCCACTCCCACTTTAGCCAGAGATTTTGAGCTTGCCGTGGTCTTAGCTTAATAGCCAGCCCGGAAGCAGATGTTTTGGAATTGGCGCTCAGTACTGTTCTGCCCTGGTAATTTTCCAAGAGATAAACAGTATTCTTTTTATAAGGGGCGATGCGATAAAAGTGCCACCCCACTGGCATGCCGTCACGTGCAGTCTCAGCAGAAAATTTGGGCAGATCTTCCTGCGCCGGCAATTGATCCAATGACAGCACTTGCCCGGAATCGTCTTGCACTGAATCCCGTGAGAGGCCGGCACAAGCCACCAAATTGAATGCCGCTATAAATATCCAGCCATAAGCCCAAAAGCGAGTGGTGACGGCCTTATCGTTGAAAAATGGGTGTTTGCGACTCATCCTCATATTGTCCCAAAGAAATAGCTAAGTAAGTCTAAAATCGTTTTAGATCACACAATAAAGAATTAGATGCGCTATCCACTACCCTCGCAATCGCCATCGACATGGGCAGCAATTTGCATCTTCATCGCTGCGCTGATTCATCTTGCGCTGGGTTTTTCAATTGGGTTTTCTGTCGATGAGGCGCATTACGCACTCTATGCCCAGCATTTGGCATGGAGCTATTTTGATCATCCACCTCTAGTAGGTTGGGTTCAGTGGCCGCTGGTAGCATTGACTTCCTCCGAAGGGATTATTCGACTCGTCCCAGAATTACTCTGGATCCTTTCTTGCTACTTGGTTTATCAAGTGACGATTGAGCTTCATCACTTCATTCAGGGTCGCAATACTGGCTACCTCACCAGCGC
>Ga0208253_1000021_pt1 | contig 70934 bp, 55 predicted proteins | sample CryBogCBE10Oct08_FD_184573 | JGI IMG/M metagenome (GOLD analysis project Ga0208253, IMG submission 184573) | Freshwater microbial communities from Crystal Bog, Wisconsin, USA - CBE10Oct08 (SPAdes) | ecosystem: Environmental > Aquatic > Freshwater > Lake | place: Crystal Bog, Wisconsin, USA...
ACACCCATGCTCACTTTTGACCCCTTTTCTTTAGAAACAGAGATTCTTGCATTTACTTTTTCTACGATCCCAAGTCTTTCGATAACCGCTGTAAGAATACCTAAATGGCCTAAAAATTCAGGTTTCATTTGCGCTGCATTAAACTCCATGGTAGCTCTTTCTTATCACTCTGATGCGAGATACCCTATCGTATCTGTATCATAGGCTTTTGTCTATTCTCTCAAGCTCCAAATTTTAACTTGGTAGGGGGAGTGTTCTTTCCTGTACTACTTTTTTGCTAATTCGAAATATTTTTATATTTTGGTGCGGAATGCGGTTTTTAAGAATTGAAAAGCGTATTTGTAAATAGATTTGACTTCATTGTGCCCACTGATGACGCCAAAGATATATATTGTGACAATTTCTTCATCAGTGATAAGAGACTGTCCTTGATTCGAACTCATTCATATAGAATCACAACAAATTCCTTTCCTCCAATAGTCGCATAAAATAAGGTACACAGTAACGAGTTGAATTTGCCAATTCATAATGAGCTCCTAAGTAGTTTAGTTTATCTGTTGATTTCAGATTGGATAACAAACTACTCAGCTTATTTCTATAAAAATCAGCAGGTTAGGTCTTTATACTGGACTAAATCGTTCAACTTTTGATTGGCATGAGAAATGGACACCGTCGATTTTCATGGCTTGAAAGTGATGCGTAATTTTGTTATATTTAACGATATAAGTTGACTAAGTGGTCGAGGCGACAACTATCCTGAAACATACCGGCTACAAGGTCTTACCCACTTGCATCTCTGCGAAGATTTCATCACAGATGCGGGAGCTGAACACTTCTCGACCCTACAGAATCTTACCCACTTTTTTCTCTGACAGCCACGTGCAAAAGACTCTCTCTAAGCCCTCACACGACTTTGAGACCATTCCCCTGCTTTCAAAGGACCTAAATTTCCTTTAAACCGCCGATGGGTCCAAAGCCATTGCTCAGGATTTTTAAAAATACTTTCTTCCATTTCTTTTTGGAAAACCTCAGTATTCACAGCAAGCTCATAATGGTGATTTTCTGCAGATTTCCAAACGAGAGCAGGAGCAATGGTAACCTGCCAGCGACCATCTGGTTTTCTAAAATTTTCTACAGGAAGCACCACGGCTCCAGTACGCTTTGCTAAAGCCGCAACAATCAAAGAAGTCCCCACAGGAATACCAAAAAAAGGAACACGTACCCCTGCAGGAGGTCCTACATACTGATCCAAGACAAACCCCACTGCTGCTCGATCTTTTTTCAGATGAGATAAAATTTTTTGCAATGTCTTAGGCTCGTAAGCTCCGGTCACCCCATAACTTTTCCGACCTTTTTCAATGACCTGATGAAGCCAACGGGGCTTAATGCGTTTAGTCACGAGCAATAAATCAGCCTCAGCGATGAGAACTCCCGAAGCAGCCATCACCTCCCAATTACCCAAATGGCTTGATAAAAAAATCACTTTCTTGCCTTGATCCCAGGCCTGCTTAGGATAATGAGCCCCTTCAAAATCCACATACTTCGAGACAAAACGCCGCATAGGAGCTTTTCCTCCTAAAGAAGGAAGCACCATAAAGATCTCTAAGATTAAATTTCCAAAACTCAAATACGCATCACGCAAAAGTTTTTTTCTACGCACGGGATCTTGAGGGTAAGCAAAACTCAAATTTTTTTCTACGGTGGAATGCCTGAAACCCAAAGAGCCGATCAACCATCCCAAGAGATTTCCCCAAAAAATCTGGCACTTTCTTGGTTGAAAAGAATAGCCTAAACTGATAGCATAAAAGACTCCAAGAATCACTTTCCCCATAATACTTCGGACCAAAGCTCATACCCTCCTTCAAAAATCAACTCAGGCTCTAAAACAAGGACTTCAAAACGCTTCACTCCTAAAAGCTCCCATTTCACCCAATCTTTCCCTGTCAAAACAACCTGGCATTGCATCGCTGAGGCCTGATTCAAAAGGGATCGTACCTGCTCTTGGGTATACTCATGGTGATCTTTAAAAATACAATGCCGCTTCACCCGATACCCTGATGCATTCAATAATTTCCAAGCTTCTTGAGGATCCCCAATGCCCGTGACCAATAAAAAACCAACCCCCTGAGCGGGAGGAGGAATGCGGTAACGTACTTTGATACAAGCCCCCTCAGGAGGAATCTCACCTTTCGTCCAGACTAAAAGATCAGCGCGCTTCGAAGCCCCAAAAAAATCTCGAAAAATCTTCTCAGAAGGCTTCCAAGAAGTTAACGTGAGAATTCGGATATCTTGATGGATCTTGTGGTACTGAAAAGCATCATCTAAAATAATCAGATCCCAAGGGCCGTGTTTTTTCATGAGCTCAAACGATCCAATACGATCCGCACCTATCCCCAAAGTAGCCTCAGGACAAAGCCTCTGAAGAAGCCTCGCCTCATCAGAACAATGCTCAGATGGAACTTGACCAGGCAAAAGAACCTCATTTTGAAACTCAGAAGCACTGCGATAACCCCTAAGCAAAATGCCCACTCGACAACCCCTCTGAGAAGCTTCACGAGCTAAAAAAGCCACTAACGGAGTTTTACCTGTACCCCCTGCTTGCAAATTGCCCACCCCAATCACACGAGGTCCCAAATGTTGAGGCTTTCGAAATCGGCATAGCCAAAAAAAAAGCCATGAGGCGCAAGACCAAAGCCAAGAAATCAAGCCAATCAAAGATCACCTTGAACTACCGCCATTAAGGCTTGAGCAGCACAAACACTTGGACTTTGAATACATGACCATTCCTTCTTCAAACGCAAAAAAGCTGCTGCTTGATTTTCTGGGTTCAGGATCAATCGCTCTAACGCTTCGGCTAAATCCGAAGCCCTCAAAGCACTTCCCGTCTGCTCTTCTACCAAAGCCTCACCCAAAACCCAATTCACAAGACCCACAGGACCACGATAACGGATCAAATGCTTAAAAATCCAATAAGTACTAGAACTCGGACGATAAAAAAGCACATGGGGACAGCCTAAAAGAGCAGCCTCTAACGTGGAAGTGCCTGACTTAATTAATCCTATATCTGCGGCAAGCATGCAATAAGCAGCATCCCCCCGAGACAGGTGAATTTTCGTACGTGCTTGAGGATGACTCAAAAAAAAAGCCTCCCACTCTTTTTTAATAAGATTTATTGGAAAATTTTGAGTAAAAGGCACCAACACCACCCAAGAAGGATGACGAGAAATGAACTGCCAGGCCGCTTCAAGAGAGAGACTCAAATGCCTTTTCACTTCTGAAAGACGACTTCCCACCATCAAAACCAGGACTTTCTCATCAGATAATCCCAATTTTCGCCTTGCTTCAAAACGGCTCATGGTCCAAGGAAGCTCATCGATCAATGGATTGCCCACATAAGTCGCAGCAACCCCATACTTTGCGTAAAAGTCTTTTTCAAATGGAAAAATACAAAGAATTTTTTTAAAATACTTTTTGAGAAAAAAAAGACGCTTTTTTCTCCAAATCCAAACTTTAGGTGGAATATAGTAAACAAGCGGTACTTGAGATTTCCTCAAAAAATACGCTAAAAGAAAATGAAAATCAGGGTAATCCAAAAAGATGGCAATATCCGCTTGTTCTGCGGCTTTTTTCAACAGAAACAAGGCTTTCAAAATCCCAGGAAGCTTCCCTAAAACCTCTAAAAATCCCATGGGAAACAAACCCTGAGAATTAACAATCAAACGCAAACCCGCTTGCTTCAATTGCGGACCACCCATACCCCATGCCTCCAAAGGCTCCTGGGCAGGTAGCACTTGCCTCAAGGCCTTCAAAAGCTTCGCAGCATGATGGTCAGAAGAGGCCTCAGCAGCAGATATAAAAACCCTCATTCAGCGAAGCACCCCCACTTCACTTGCACGAATGAATTGTAAAAACTGCTGCACATCCGCATCCTCTAAAAACTCAACCTGCATCTTTTCCAAGCAATCATTTTTAGGCATGTCCGAGCGACTCCAGTACTTCACCGCTTCATGAATCCTTTGAATCCGATCCCCTTGAAATCCTTGACGCTTCAATCCCACAATATTCGTTCCTTTTAAAAGAGTAGGACGACTTCCTAAAGCAATGGTAAAAGGAGGAACATCCCGCTCTAAACCTGATTGACCTCCGACATAAGCATAGGCACCTAACCGAACATACTGAGAAACACCTACCATACCGCCCAACGTGACATGATCTTCAAGGATCACATGGCCAGCTAACCCCGCATAATTAGCAATAATACAACCATTACCCATCAAACAATCATGCCCCACATGGGTGTAAGCCATGATCAAGCAACCATCCCCCACCTGAGTTTTACCCCCACCTTGTAAAGTTCCCAGATTCATCGTGACACATTCGCGAATGGTATTGCGATGACCCACAATTAAACGCGTATCTTCTCCCCGATACTTCAAATCCTGAGGCGCTGAGCCTAATACTGAAAAAGGATAAACGGTATTATCCTCCCCCAGTTCAGTTTGACCCTCCAACAAAACATGAGCGACTAAACGCGTTCTTGCTCCCACACGAACATGAGGCCCAATGATACACCAGGGGCCCACTTCCACACTAGGATCTAACTTGGCATCAGGATGAACTTGAGCAGTAGGATGAATCATCAAGACTCCTGAGACCTATAGGTCAAATTAGCTAAAATCTCAGCCTCAGAAATTCTTTGACCTTCTACAGAAACAGAACACTGAAAAGACCAAATCTTCCCTCGACAACGAACGACCTCAGACTCAATGATCATCCTATCTCCAGGAACAGCAGGTTTTCGAAAACGAGCTTTATCTAAACCAATCAAAATACATTGAAACCCATGAGATACCTTGCCCATACGCATGAGACTAGGATACACAGAAAAACCTGCCACCTGAGCCATGGTCTCAACAATTAAAACCCCAGGGACAATAGCAAAATCTGGAAAATGCCCTTGAAAATAGGGCTCATTCGCACTGACATTTTTGAGTCCAATGACCCGTGTTCCCACTTCCGCCACAGGAAAATCAGAATCACGCTCCTCTCCCACCGGATGAATCTCTAAAATGCGATCCACGAGTAAAAAAGGAAATCGATGGGGTAAAAACTTTTTAACTTGATCACTACTCAAAGAATAAGTAGTCATAAACGTTCTTCTTTCTCATGCATCCATCGATTTAACCATGAATGCAATCGAAAATGCTCTCGATGGGATCGCAGGGGGCTTCCCACCACCCGAGCTCCAGGATCAACATTCTTACTCACAAGACTCATCGCTCCCACCTGAGCTCCATCTCCCACTCGAACACGATTCGTCACGCCTGCCATACCTCCTAAAATCGCATACTTCCCGATCACCACATGCCCTGCTAAAGCAACACCACCACATAAAATGGCTCCCTCCTGCAGCAAGCAGTTATGACCTATATGGACATGATTGTCGATTTTAACGTGCTTCTCAATTTTTGTGTCTGAAAATGTCCCACGATCCACACTACTGCTTGCCCCAATCTCCACATCTTCTCCTACCACCACACGACCAAAATGATAGATCTTATGATGCCCCAGCATCTTTTTACCCTCTTGCCTAGGAACATACCCAAAACCATCCGAACCCAGGACACTCCCGGCATGAATACGCACGCGATCCCCCAAAATGGTATTCTCGTATAAGCAAACATGAGGAAACAAAACACAGGCTTTTCCTATGTCACAACCAGCTCCCACATAACACCCGGGATACAAAACGGTAGATTCCCCCAAGCGAACCCCCTTCTCCACGACACAAGAAGGACCAATTTGAACCCCAAGACCCAAAGAGACACTAGGATCTACGATCGCACTAGGATGAACTTTTGCGGGCCCCAGAGGTAGATCCACTGCAGCAAACCGCTCCGACAACAAAGCCATCGCAAGCTTAGGATTTGAGCAACCTAAAACGACAGAAGTTTTCCAAAGAGGAAGACTCAAAAAAGCTTCAGGAACCTTCTCGTAAGTCACTAAAATACCAGGATCCGCTACCTGCAGATCACGCTCAAAAGACGACGAGAAATAAAACGCAAGATCGTAACGCTGAGAAAGAGCCAAAGTCGCAATGCCCTGAACTTGAATGTCTCCTAAGCGCTCAAAAACCTCAGGATTCAAAAACCGACCATCAATCCAACCTAAAATCTGTTGAACTGAAAAAGCCATTTACTTCATCTCTTTATCAAAAGCAGTGATCACTTCCTCAGTTAAATCATCTTTATCCAAAGAATAAAGGACTGTATTCTCACTTTTCTCAAGTACTAAAGTATAACCTTTTTTCTTCGCAATACCCTGAATCACAGATCGCAATTTAGTAATGATGGGACCTGTTAAATCCCTCTCTTTTTGCTGAATTTCAACCTGAGAACGAGCGGTGTTTTCCTGAAACTTCCCAATGCGCTCCTGCAATTCCATTTGCTTCTTATTGCGCGCTTTATCACTCATCGCTAAGGACTGCTTTTTAAATGCATCCGTCATTTTTTTAATTGCAGCTTCTTCCGTTTGAAGCTCCTCTTTTTTCTTATTGAACTCAGTTTCAAGCTGAGCGCGCGCTCTTTTTCCAGATTCCACCGCCTGCAATGCTCGCTGCATATCAAGCGTAGCAATTGAAATTTCCTTCGCTGAAGCCTGAGAAGCCACCAAAATTCCCAACAAAAAAATACCTTGTTTCATTTTCATCTCCTGATGCTCAGAAAAGCATAACCTACGAAAAAATACAATTAAAACGGGGCACCCATGGAAAAATTAAAAACGGAGACGTCCTCTCCAGGTTCCCGACTCAAAGGATAGCCCCACTCAAACCGCAAAGGCCCCATCGGAGACAACCAGCGAACTCCAAAACCTGCATCTGTACGTAAAACGACAGGATTGGCTGATCCTCCTGGAAATTGATTCCAAGCATTACCCACATCAAAAAAACTCACAAACTTAACCCCTGCTTCTCGAAAAAGAGGGTACTCTAACTCAAACATCGAATAAAACTCCGTTCGTCCTCCTAAAGGAAGTAAATGCCCCTGCCCATCGCTTCCCATAGGCCCGAGTAAAAACATCTGATACCCCCTCATATTATTAGGGCCCCCTAAATAAAACCTTTGAGCTTGAGGAGCATCCCGACCTCCATAGCCCCCGATTTCTCCTAACTCCATATTATTCCTAAAAACCAAATCTCCTATTAAATGAGCATAGTACCTTTGGTTTAGAATCCACTTGTAATAATGCATATCCGCACCTAATCCCGTCACCTCTAAAGAGGCACTTTGATAATTGCCAGAAGTCGTTTCAAACCGATTATTACGTTTATCTCGCACCACACTCAAAGTCACCCCTGAAGATTTACCTGTATCTTGGTTGATCATCGCTTGCGTTAAAGAAGATCCACTCGTTAAAACAGGATGTAAATCTCGAATCACCTCGTATCTATACGTAAAACTGCCAATGACGTACCGACTCAAAGGATGCCCTAATCGCACATCAAAACCCGTTTTATCAATCGTATACTTATTGGGAATAGGGTACTTGGTTGTGTAAAGATCAAATCCAGAGCTCCAAAGAGTGTCCCAGGTATAGGGCTCGGTAAACCCCAAAATGAAACTCCGAGACTCTACCCGAATGGAGTACTGAGCCTGAAAATTCAGAATTTGCCCTCGTCCAAGAAGATTGTTTTCAGCAATCTGAGCACTCAAAAAAAGCCCCTGAAAACTTCCGTATCCAGCTCCCAGCTGAATCGTTCCTGTGGAACGTTCTTTGACATGGATTTCCACATCCAAAACATCCGCGTGCTTTTTATCTAAAACAGTATGGAAAGTCACCTCACCGGGAGCAAAATACCCCAGTCTTTCAACATTTTCAGTTGACTCTCTGAGTTTACTCCCACTGTAAAGCTCCCTTTCATGAATTTGAAGTTCCCTACGGATGACTTTGTCGTGAGTCTTGGTATTGCCTAAAATTCGAATCTCTCCAAAATGAGCAAGATTTCCTTTTTCAAATTGATACTCGATATCCACTGTACGCGCATCATCGTGGATTTCCATTTTTGGAATGACATTGACAAAGGCATACCCCAAATCTTGGTATTTTTCGGTAAGCTTTTGAAGATCTTGATTTCTTTGAGAAATGGAAAAGATCTTTTCTGAAGTGAGATTTAAAGAAGCATGCAAGTCCTCTTGTGGAAAAAGAAGCTCCCCTGAAAAACTCACCTTTCCTACTTGATACGCCTCCCCCTCTTCCAAATGAATAGAAATATAAAGCCATTTCTTATCATCAGTCATTGCCACTACAGGATTGTCATACTTAAACTTGATAAAACCATGATCTAAGTACCAATAAGTCAATCTCTGAAGATCTTGCTTAAAAGAAGATTCCTTGAAATTTCCAGAACTCGTTAAAAATGAAAAAAATCCCCCCTCACGGGTTTCTCCCAAAACTCCCTTGAGTTTCTCACTTGTGAAATGCTTGTTATTCAAAAAAGTAATATTTTTGATTTTAACTTTATCATAATCTCGAATGCGGTATACCACGATCTTTTCATCTTCCGTAGAAGGTTTAATCTCGTACTGAACTTGAGCAAGGTAGTAGCCTTTTTCTGCATAATGCTTCTGCAAGCGCTCCACATCTTCTCGAATTTTATTGATATCTAAAATGGACCATTCTTTCACTTGAAGTACTTCTTTTAAATCAGAAGCACTCAACTGATCGTTTCCTTCAAAAACAATATTGGAAATCACAGGTCGTTCATGTACCCGATACAATAGGCGTACTTGCATAGACTCCAGCAATTGCCCTTCCACCGAGATATCATCGAAATGACCCATATCAAAAAGAGCATGGATATCCTGACTCACCTGCTTGGCCGTGACAATCGTTCCCACCCTCGTTTGAACTTTTTCAAAAACAGCCTCTTGCTCGATGCGCCTCAATCCTTTTACTTTAATTTCAGCTACTGGTTTTCCCAAGATTTGAGCAAGAGACTCTTGAGATGTTTCAGCCTGAGCAGAAAACCCAAAAATAATCACAAGCAACCCAATGGACAAACGCAAAAACAACCACACAGGGTTCTGTGTCTAGTTGAACTTACCTCTTGGTGTCAAGGAATAAGCTTAGGCAAGACTCAGACTTCCCTAAAATCGCTGTTTTTCGATCAAAATGACTCATCAAACTCACGAAAAAACAGGAATCCCTGAAATTAAAAAAATTCATCAAACCCCATCATGGATCACACGACTTCTTCGCAGCATCCATCAATCGTCGAAAAAATGGCAGACCAGCCTCATCTTCTTTTGCTAAAATCATCCTCTGACTTTGTCCACATACCTAATGAGACACCCCATCAATAAACTATGAGAAGACCTTCCAAAAGATCTCCTACGCCAGCACGAAGAAATGTCTCATCCTACTCAAGAGGCACCCCTCCCGTTTTCCAACATGCATAAGGACATCTTAGGAATGTAAAATGGGCTTCCAACAAGCAGGCACTGTTTGGAAAAAAGAAGTTTTTTTTACCTAAATATTCTATCTTTTTAATTAAAAATACTGAACCAATTCTTTCATTGGGCCAAGAAGCCCTGGATCAAGAAATTTTATCAAATCAATTGAATATAAATACTGCTTCAACGCTCATGCAAGAGACTCGATTTCAAAAAGAGACCCCTTTTTAAAAAAGAAGGTAAGTGATCGCTCTAAAAATCCTAAAGCCGCAGATTCTAAGCGATATGATTTCTAACGATTGAAGACACAACTGTCGAGTATATGAAGTATCGAGATCCATGAACACCAAAAAAGAGAGATTGAAAATTTAACTACTTGAAATTACTACTAAAATCTTATTTTAAATAAGTATTGACACAGCACTTCATCAGATGCACAATCCCTATCAGGACGAGGGTTTTCTGTTGAATAGTTTCGTGTTATTCGTTTCGGTATTTTTTTTGACTTTTTCTGGGTGTGGCACTCGAGAGGAATTTAATGCCAATAAACAACAAATGGAAGAGTCAGAATTAGACCAGCACCTGGCTTCTTTTACTTTTGAGTGGAAAGATATTCCTGTTTGTAACCCTCAATGTAACTATGGCTGGGAATATGAAATAGATAAAAAAAAGCAACTTATTGATTTTGCGAAAACCAACAGTCGTTTCTATCGGCACAAATTTGAATATGATACTAAGAGTCAGATAATTCAATTCCAATATGCAATACCATATGCTAATGGGTTAGAATTGTATGAAGATTTAAAAGATCTCGCAAGAAAGAATAAAAAACTTCATTCTAATAGAATCGATCTTGATTTTTTCGAAGAAAGAATGAAAATTTTGGACAAGAAAGCTGGTTTTCGGCACGCTTTTTTCGAACCTTCCGAAGTCGTAGAACTATCCAACAAATGCCATCTTCCTGTAAGTTATTCAGGATACATTCTCAGATTCAAAACCAATACAAAAAAAGATATCGATCAACGCTTGCATTCCTTAAATTTGAATTGGAAGGATAAAGCTGAAAAAAATGTACTTAATGACAATCTCTTTGTTTCCTGTCCGAAGGAAACTGAAGCTTCAAATACCAATCAAATAGAATTCGAACAAGAGGCCGATCTGGACCCCAAAGCATTAGCGATAATAGTAGATTTAATAGAACTTTGGAACAATCAGGAGGAACTTAAACTTATCAATCCTCCTTATTTCAAAAATGCTACCTTTTTTCAAGATAATTTTAATCTAGATAAAACAAAAAAATATTGCTATGGTCTGTACATTAAACATGATGAATTACCCCTGAAGATTTTCAGGTACACCAAACCTGTGTCTACTAAACCCTCAACATAACCACTAGTCTTATTAAATACCTAGTTTTCGACCAAAAGCTCCTAAAGAGAATTTTTCTCTAAACCCAAGAACACCAAAAAATACGAAAAACAAGCAAAATCTTATCACGTGTCGACAATCACCCGTGCTTCACCTGATGGAAACAAGCCCCAGCGCATCAAGAACGAAGACACTCGCCAAACAATCTTCCTGCACGAAATGTCTCATTTGAGAATTCAACACCCGATTCTATCAAAAAAGAAACCGGATTCCCATTAAGTGGCCTCATTCTTGATACTAGAGCGACCCAATCATTCTTTTTGCATTTTCTTAAACCGGCTTGCTGCCTGAGCAGCGCCCCGAGGGAATTGCGAAAACTTAAGCAATCAGTTCAATCAAAATCATACAGTTACGATAAATCGTCTTCATACTTTTTCATCTCTTCTGAGAAGAAATAAATTTATCAATTTAAGTTTAAGTAATTTCAGAAAAAAGAGCCCTTTCTACAAATTTAAGTAGATAAAACGGATTCATTGTAGTATAAACAATACCTCTCACAGCTAAGTTTTGCTAGTTTATAGGTAGCTTAAGAGTTTTTAAAAGGAAGCGAGTTGCTGATCTGAAATTACCGGAATTGATTTTTTAATGAGATCTTTTAATGAAAAGAAATTTTAGATCAAATTTAAATTGAAACCAAGGAAATTCGAAAATGAGAAAGATTTAGTCTCATTTTTTTAGATTATTGTGTTGAATCACCCAAGTCAAACACCAACCACGACTGAATCAATACCGATTAGAATAATCGACGAACTCATGCTAAATGAACTCCTCAAAGAACAAAAAAAATACGACAAAAAAAACCGATAAAAGAATGAAAACCAGGGAACTTTTTTTAGAAAAATTTTGGGACTTAAAGAAAAATCGCATAAGCGAAAAGCTACTTCTCATTTCCTTACTTCTTATGTTAGCATGTTCATCTAAATCGAGTAATTCCGTTTCCAGAAGTAACATGCATAATAATTCGGGAAACAATCAGAGGACACCACCTGAAGAAACACCACCTGAAGAAACACTACCTGAAGAAACATTACCTTCAGAGTCTGAATTACTCTCAGATATGTTTGGGCTAAAAAATTTTGGAAATACTTGCTACATCAACGCAACCATAACACTTTTGTGGAAAGCTTATGCTTCGGTGCCAGGTGCAATGGACCAGCTGAGAAATTATCAACCAACAAGTGATTCAAAAGACGACTTAAAAAAACAGTTTGCTGATTTATTTAAGACCATGCCTGAAACATATTTTATAAAAAAGAAATCTTTACGCAAAAAAAATAATAATAAATGGATTATTTCCAAAGATAATAAAAAAAATAAATCATTAATTAAAATAGTCGATAAAATAAAAAATATTAATATTGATGGTAGCAATCTTTTTGATACTGAAAATGCGCAAGAACATCCTGATAGAGCTTTATTTAAAATTTTAGAATACCCAAACATCAAAAAAGGTGAAGAAGTTGGATTAGATTTTTTCGATACTTTTGGTTATTTTTCTGTAGCTAAAAAAACCAGTGATAGTTATATACATTTAGACAAACATGGATTTGAACAAGATTTTGAACAAGATAATAATTATATATCTCCAAGTATTATCATCTCTCTAAAAGAAACAGAAGAAACAGCGAGCATAAAAAAATTCGTAAAAAATTATTTAAAAGAAAATTATTTATTGATTCCGAATAAAAAAGCGATGACACCAAAAGTTATTTTTGTTGTTATTCCAAGACCTGAAAAAACAATCGATGCTATAAACGAACAAATAAAAATTGTTTTTAACTATGTAGAAAACGAAAAAATAAATAATGATAAAATGAGAGCAACGTATAAACTTCAAGGAGTCGCTTATCACCAAAAAGACGCATCGAAGGGCGAAGATGTTTATCAGAATTTATATAATGAACTAGAAAAAATGGGATTAAACGAAGGAACACAAAAAACCTTCGAAGACTTAGTAAAATACTTGAAAGAAGACAACAAAGAAGATGAAACAGCAAAGAACAATCTAATAAAAAAACTAGAAGAAATAATTACTGTTATAGGAACAAATATCCAAAAAAATGGCCCTGATGATGATTTATTAAAATTATCTACAGAAATTAATAGATTAAAAAAATTAATTTCCACAGATACATCTCAACAAGATCTATATTTCCCAAACGATGGTGTAAATGCCTGGAAAAAACTAAATGAATGTATAAACCAGCTCATAATCCAGCGCTTAGACCCAACCGGAACACAATCGACAAGTCATGGCCACTGGAACACCTATTTAAAAACAAATGATCCAAATGTATGGACCCACCATAATGATACAAGCGTATCACTTCACAGCGAAACTGGAGACGGAAACGATCCTTTAAGAAACACCACAAATACACAGAATCCCTTAAAGACTATTCAAGAACATGGCGAACTTTTCCTCTACGTTCTTAAGTCCACTAGAATACGCATAAATAGTAAAATAAGGTTAAAGACAGAAAAAACCCAAAGAAACAGTAACCAAGCGGTAAAAGAAAAAAATCAAGACATTTTTGATCCACCACAAATAGATCTTTCATCAGTCGATATTCAAAATTTCCATAAGAGATGTTTTTTTCAACTAACTTCAAATTTACAAAAATCGACAAAAAGAACGAAAAAATACTAAACCAACCACAACTCAAACCACGAATAAAAGATCTTTCAGTCGCATTGAGAAGCTCTGAGTCTACTGGAAGACTTTATATCTAAAGTCTTCCATCTGAAATCTCAAACCTTAGATCTAAAATCTTAAACCGAAACCAATGCAAAAGAATGCTGTTCAACCATTAAATCCTTCAACTCTCTTTTTTTCAAAGACTAAATCAAAAAAACAGCATCTCTTCAGAATCTCCCACCTTTTCTCAAGATCACTCCCCATAACTCCATCCTCACCAACTTCTCTACCAGGATTACATCCCTCTCTCAGCAATACCTGAATCTTCTGTACCCAAAAGCCATGCATGTTAACACTCCCTAACTTACAAAAACCCCATCTTTCATCAAAAGGTTGCGGTGAGTTTTTTCAGTTAACTTCAAATCATGAGTAATCAATAAAATGGAAACTCCCAGTTTTTCATTCAGCTTCACGAGTAAATCCATCACTAACGCACGATTCACAGAATCTAAATTTCCCGTAAGTTCATCTGCCAAAAGAAGCTTAGGCTGAAGAACCACTGAACGAGCAATCGCCACTCGTTGCTGCTCTCCTCCAGAAAGCTCCGCAGGACAATGCACCATACGATGTTCTAAACCTACAAAGGCTAAAAGCTCTTGAGCCTTCTCAGAAGCCTTTTGAGAAGACCACCCCGCAATCAAAGCAGGCATCATGACATTTTCTAAAGCGGAAAATTCAGGCAGTAAATAATGAAATTGAAACACAAAGCCTAAAATCTCATTTCTAAATTTTGCTAAATCTTTCTCAGAATACCCAAAAATATCCTCTTTCGAAGGACCAAAATATACCTTGCCCGAAGTAGGAAGCTCTAAAGTTCCTAAAATATGAAGTAACGTGCTTTTTCCCACCCCAGAAGCACCGGTAATTGCTACCATTTCACCTTCTTTTAAAGTCAAATCAACGCCTCGAAGCACGGGTACTTCTTCAGAATTTTTAAAAAATGACTTATAAATACACTCTGCTTTTAAAATTTCATTCATATCTTAAACTTTCTAAAACAGACGATCGCACTAAAACCCAAGCAGGATACAAAGTCGCCAAAGAAGCAATAAAAATAGACATCCCAGAAATCCAAAAAACTTCTTTCCAACGAATCGCAATAGGCAAAAATCCTATCACATAAACGTCTGCTGATAAGGTAATCCAATGCGTTTTATCTAAAATCCACCCCAAAACACAAGCTGTCACCACTCCAAAAAAAGTCCCCAAAAATCCCATAAAAATGCCAGTCAATAAAAAAAGCTGAAAACACTGATAAGACCGCAATCCCATCACTCTCAAAATAGCAATTTCTTTTGCTTTATCTTGCACCATAATCATCAATGTGCTTACCACATTAAAAGAAGCAACCAAGATAATGACCGTTAAAATAATGCTAATGACAATTTTTTCAAGCTCAATGGCATAAAAAAGATTACGATTGAGCTGACCCCATTCTTTTGCTCTTAAAGGATATTCAAAAAGCTCAGAAAGTTTATCAACTACCGTACGTGCCTCTGTAAAAGGCGTCAATTTGAAATAAAAAGTAGTCACTTGATCCAAACGAGAAAAAAAAGTCTGCACTTCTGAAAGAGGCATGAACAAAAATTTAGAATCATAGTCATACATACCTAGATGTAAAATCCCAACTACCTTGACCTCAAGAATCTGAGGTGCCTGAGCAATCGTATCCATAAAAGGAACAATCACACGAATCACCGAGCCTACTTCCGCTCCAATTTTCTGAGCAATGGCATCTCCTAAAACTACAGATCGACTGTCCGAATTTTGCAAAAAAAGACCCTGAGTTACCTGTGAGGGTATACGGGTCACCTTTGCTATCTTAGCAAGATCAACTCCTTGCAAAACTGCTCCAGCGACAGAACGCGGTCCTGCTAGCATCACTTCCGCCATAAAACTCGGACTAATCGCTTTGACCTCAGGAATAAAATGGAAAATTTTTTTTTCTACTTCTGAAGCATGCTCAATCAGACTCGTTCGAGAATAAAGTAGAACTTCTCCGTTCACCGAGGTGATCACCCGAGCAAGCTCACCTTCGTAACCATTAATCAAACTCGTAACAGACACCAAAACAAAAACCCCTAATGCCACTCCCAAAATAGAAACCCAAGTAATGAGAGATAAAAAACCATCAGAAGCTTTTGAAAATAAAAACCGAAAGGCTAAGGAAGGAACAAGAGTATCACACCGAAGAAGGCCCATGAGAACAATCCTCCTTCAACGGCTTCATAAGAGGAAATAAGATAACATCGCGTATACTAGGAGCATCTGTGAGAAGCATCACCAAACGATCAATACCAATACCCGCTCCTGCAGTAGGAGGCATTCCATACTCAAGCGCAGTGACATAATCCAAATCCATCGATTGAGCATCCCCTTCGCAAGAAGCATCTAATTGATTTTTAAACCGCTCCTTTTGATCTATAGGATCATTTAACTCGGAAAATGCGTTCGCAATTTCTCGTCCGTAAATAAAAAGTTCAAAGCGATCTACTAAAAACGGATCTTTTTCATTTTTACGAGACAAAGGAGAAACTTCTAAAGGATAATGGGTGATAAAGGTAGGCTCAATGAGCTGAGACTCTACCTGCTGTTCAAAAATAGCAAGCAACAAACTTCCCACCGAATCCGCAGTATTCATCACAAGTTTTGTATCAGCTCCGTATTTTAACAAAGCAGAGGCATTGCGTAACTTGGCGGGATCCTGAAACGAAGTATACTTGAGGATCGATTCCTCTAAAGTCATACGCCTCCAAGGACCCTCCATACTCATACTGAGTCCTTGGTACACTAAAGTACGTGTTCCTAAAACCTGATCACATAAAAACTGAAAGAGATCTTCTACTAATTCCATTAAATCTTTGTAGGTCGCATAAGCCTGATAAAATTCTACCATGGTGAATTCAGGATTATGCTTGATGGAAATACCTTCATTCCTAAAATTACGGTTAATCTCAAAAACTTTCTCAAAACCACCTACCACTAATCGCTTCAAATAAAGCTCAGGAGCAATACGCATATAAAGAGGCATATCTAAAGTATGGTGATAGGTTTTAAAAGGACGAGCAGTTGCCCCCCCCGCAATCGCGTGCATCATAGGTGTTTCTACCTCTAAAAAATCACGCTCTAAAAAATAATCTCTCAATTTTTGGACAATTTTCGATCGTTTTTGAAAACGCTCTCGTGTTTGCTCATTGACCATCAAATCCAAGTACCTTCTACGGTATTTTAATTCAATATCAGTCAATCCGTGAAATTTCTCAGGAAGCGGTCTTAATGATTTGCAAACTAAAACAAGAACTCTTGCATCCACAGAAAGCTCCTGAGTCTTTGTTTTGAACAAAGAGCCTTCGACCCAAACAATATCCCCGATATCCCATTCTCGGTACTGCAAGTAGGCTTGCTCACCCACATTCTTTTTTTGAATGAAAAGCTGAATGGAACCAGAGGCATCTTGCAACTTAACAAAAGAAGCCTTCCCAAAATCGCGAACAGCAATCACACGACCCGCAACAGAAAAGCTGAGACCCAAACTCTCAAGCTCTTCGCGTGTCTTCTGACCATGAGTATCGCACAGCTTGCGAGCAGAAGAAGAGGCTTTCAAATGATTAGGATATACAGACTTCTTTTGTAACCGTAAGCGACCCAACTTTTCAAATCTCACCCTCACCTGCTCTGAAAGATCGGAAGCCTCCTTGGGATCCATTCAAATGCCTAAAAACCTCTCCGCATCGATGGCAGCCATACAACCCATACCAGCAGCAGTCACCGCCTGTCGGTAAACAGGATCACAAACATCCCCAGCTACAAAGACTCCAGGAATCTGAGTACGCGTACTATTAGGATCTCGCATGAGATAACCATGGGCATCACATGGCAAAAAATCTTGAAAAAGTGAAGTATTCGGCTGATGACCAATGGCCACAAAAACCCCCTGTACTTTCAACTCAGAAAGTTTTTGAGAATTCAAATCCCTCAAAACCACACCAGAAACAGACTGATCCCCTACAATGGTCTCAATGGCAGCATTCCATATAAACCGAATCTTAGGATGCTTCATAGCCTTCTCTTGCATTGCCTTACTCGCCCTTAAGTGATCACGCCTGTGAATCACAACCACAGAACGAGCAAATCGAGTCAAAAAAGTCGCCTCCTCCATAGCGGTATCGCCGCCCCCTACTACCGCAATATCTAAACCCTTGAAAAAGAAACCATCGCACGTAGCACAGGCAGAAACCCCTTTCCCCATCCACTGTTTCTCACTAGGGATGCCTAACCATTTCGCAGAAGCACCCGTGGCAATCACAAGACCCTGTGTTTGAATCACTCCCTCTCCCATTTCAATCACAAAAGGAGAAGCACGCAAATCCACACGCACAACAGAATCCTGTAAAAAACGGGTCCCAAACCTCTCAGCCTGAGCTCGAAAAGCAGCCATCAACTCAGGACCTAAAACAGCATGAGCAAAACCGGGATAATTCTCAACCTCACTCGTGATCATCAACTGACCACCGGGCTGACTACCCTCAATACAGACAGGATCAAGACTTGCTCGAGAAGCATAAATTGCAGCGGAAAGCCCAGCCGGACCTGCACCCAAAATAACCAAACGCTCTAATTTCTCTGACAAAAGAGTCACCTGGCAAAACGCCCCAAGTGAATCTCCTGGTCATCCTCATCAAAGCCGTCTTCCAGAGCATCCAGATTAACCCACTGGGCATTGAAAGCATCATCCGGAAGCTCAAGTAGGGATTTTTTCCAATCATGAGTGGTCAAAGCTCCGCGAGCAATATTTCTCTCTAAAAGCCGAACATCCAACCTTTTAAAATCAAACGCATCGCACAAAAGAGTCATACCTACTTTATAAAGCCATCAGGCCTTTCTGTCAATGCCAAGTTCTTGGTTGATCCGAATCCCTCAATGAACCCGAATTTTTTTCTGTAACCCGCCTCTGATCATGATCCACAACCAATGCTAAGTGCTGGGAACGACGTTTTTTTTTCGATCTCGGAGTGGAAAAATCGAATAAAGCCAACTGCAAATAAACAAATCCAAAACCCATAGCAGCAAGCTGTGCGACACCAGACAAAACCCCTCCTGAGGCATAGAGAGTACTTAAAAGCTCCGCAATAGCCAAAACCCAAACGAAATGCCGAGCCTTCATGGGAAAAAACATCATAAAGAGAAGAACTCTTTCCTTAAAAATCAGTCCGTAGGCCGTTAAAAGACCGTAGACCAGCCCAGAGGCTCCCACCATTTGATGATAACCAGGAGAAAAAGAACCAAAAAAAACAAATACCAGAGCAACACTGATCGCACAAAAAAACGTATATCGAAAAAAACGCTTGAACCCCCAAAAACTTTCCAAATCACTTCCAACAAAAGCAACCATCAACGAATTAAAAAGAAGATGAGAAACATCCCTATGCACAAAAACATAAGTAAACAACTGCCAAAATTGATGCCTTTCCCAAGAAGAACTACTCAAAGAAAAAATAGAGAAGAAATGCGCTCCAAAAAATCGATCCCCCGTCTGCTGAATCAAAAAAGAGACGAAAAGAAATACTAACAAAATTTTGACAAATCGCGTAAGACGAATAGGCATACCATCCCTATGTTAACACAACTCTATAATCTTAATCGACACTGAAATCCATACTAAATCGATATAATTTAAAATGTTTTTAAAATTTCATCCACCTAAAAACCCTACCAATGAAAACCACCAAAACCAAAATAAGGATTCCAATAAGCCATTCCAGGATAAGCTCCTGAAAAATACCCAGGATAGTATTCTAAACCTCGATAAGCATTCCACATATTTCCATTCATCATAGTCATAGCATCTAATAACATACTCTCTTGAGCCAAACCAAAGGCGCCTCCAACAACCGCCCCAGTAAGTCCCATAAGAGGGAACCATGGATTAGGCGCACCCGATCCATAATAAAATGGATCTCGGCGATTATAACGATTCCTATGGCAATCGACGCAATCATCATCTTCTCTAGATAAACGACCTCTGTAAGATCTTCCAGAATAAGGATATCTTCGAGCAACTGAAAAAACATTTTCAGAAATTAAAAAAAAAGAAAAAAAAATAATTAAAAATTTGACTCTTTGCATTCAAAACCCTTTTTAAATATTGACTCAAAAAGCATTCCAAAAAAACAGCAAGAGAGATTCCAGTAAAATCAAAAAAAGTTGACAAACTGCTTTGTTTACTTGGTTAAATTATCCATACTTTTCTCAAAGCAAGATCTACAAATAAAATATAATCTGAATAAATCCAAAAAAACATTCTAAATTTTTTGATGATCAAAAAACAAGGACAATGTTTTGATGACTAATCCCACTTCGAGCCCATTTTTTATTAACCAAACATGCTTCATCATCAAGCAATCAAATGCTTTACTCATTAAGTCTTGAATTACCCTCTTCAGACATCACCATAAATAACTCATAACCTCAGAACTCATAAAACTCGACTTTTAAGTTTTTTAAAACTATTTAAACTTAAAAAAAGAAAAAACTTCAAGCTGTTGTCCAAATATCGGCGAAAAATCTGAGACTCAAGTAAAAGGCGAAGAATAACACCTAAAATAAACAACAACTACCTTTTCCATGCCAATCTCACATTTAAAACCATTGCTTCAATACCTGATCAAAAGCCCGATTATGCAACTTCGAAATGGCACCTCATGGTTCAAAAAGGTCTTTTAGGTCGTTTCTCACGAAGCATTGTCTCCTGAACAGACCGATCACAATCAACACAATCCTCCTGTATTTGCATCGAATCTTCTTCCTGCTCGTGATTTCTCAACTTTCTCGTCCTTTTTTTGAGACGATTTATATCGCTTTTTTTTCGTCTATATTCCTCAGCAATAAGCTGAATAATCTCTCCTACTTGAACAGCACACTTCATGCAGTCAACGTCCTTGCGGCAATCAATAAAATTCATACGTTGATGCTCAGATGCATAAAAATCTGCAATTAAAATAAAAATATTTTTTTCTTCTATCTCAGGATTTTTTTCTATTATTTCCACAACGCGATCAGGAATTGCTCTTGGAAATTCGTACATTCTTTCTATTTTTATATACAATGGATTAATCTTTCCACATGCATACAAAATTTTCTCTTTAGAATAGTTCTTCATTAATTTATTTTTAATTTTTTGCTCTTCTTTTTTTATAGCAGAAATTTTATTTTTGTTGATTTGAATATTTTTATCATCTACAGCTTTTGTTTCCGGAACCAAACCCGAGAACTCTGGAACATTTATTCTAGATTTTTCGCCATTCTCTTTCGTCTCATGCTCCTGCTTCTGAGAAGAAGAGAAACTATTATCAAAATGCATGGCATTTGCATCACGAACAAAAAGAGCGGGTAATTTGCTTATCTTATATAATCCCTCGTAAAAAGAACGTTTCTTGAATGTATTTTTAGCGCTTCCTTTTTCATCAGAAAAATTCGCTAAATTCAAATTGATTTGATGATTTTTGGAAAAAAATGCATCTTTTTGAAAATCATCAAATTTTTCATTTTCTTCTTTTTTATGTTTTTTTATCTTTTTAAGTTGATTTTTATTGAAAAAATTTTTAACAAGAAAAGGATTATTTAAATTTTTATAATAATTATAATTATTTTTGACGAGATGACTAAATCTTGAAACCTTTATTTCATTCAAATTTGAACTTTTTAAATTTTTTTGATGAAATAAAGTAGAAAATTCAGATATGAGATAAAAATTTAAAAAAATAAAAAAATAATATAATTTATTCATTATTTAGGTAATTTCTCCTCCCGTTCGCTTAATTTATTTCCTCATAAGAGTAAAGCAGCTTTGGTAAAAAAATAATTATTTTTTTCTCCTAATCAAAAAAGAATCCAATGCATATCAATAATAATCAATACATTCAATCGAATAGAGGTATGACATTCCATAATAGGGCACCATAAATTAGGAATAATCGATCCATAATACAAAAAAACTCCCCAGCGATCATCGCTAATTTTATAACAATCTATATAATCATCATCTTCTATCGAAAGACAACTTTCATGAGGTTTATCTGATTAAAGATATCTTGAAACAACTAAAATAGCTCTTCGCATTTATAGCTTTTTTTTCAAAATTAACTCAAAAAAAAATCTTAGAAAAACAAAAAGATAAATTCCTAAAATCAAAAACCATTCATATATTCTCAGGCAAGTGACCCCACAGATAACGGATACAACTTTCCCCTGAAACGGACCGAAGGTCAACCCATCTAGCTGAATTTAAACTATTTCCCTACTGCCAAGCAGTGTGGTCATTGATCCAACGACCGGATCTTTTGATCCTAAGATCATGAATGAACCAGAACTTTGAATAGGTTCTTTCAATAGCTCCTATATGAGACAAAGATTAGTTTCTCTCATTTTACTCCTTCTGGATGACTCATCCTAAAATCTAAGGTTAACTATTCAGTCATACGTTTATCTTATTTAACAAAAGCCTTCCCACTGGTCTCAGATTACAGTTTAAATTTCGGTCTACTCATTCACACATTCTATCCCAGTCTCAACTTCCTGTTCCCAGAAGTTTTGCTCTCAGATACGTCACCATATCCTCATCGGCTCCTGTTTACGCCTACCACGGTTTTATCGTAAAGTTCCTGTTCCCACATTTCCTATCTCTTGGGTCACTGAAAAATCATAAATCGTAGTGACAATGCGTCGAACACAATAGATCTTCCCCGAGTAAGTGCTCGCCACTCTACCCCACCTTTTTACTTGCACTGTGTTAAAGAAAAGATTTTGAGTCTTCATCATCATCGCGACTTGACCCCAGAAGCTTGCCCGACAGAGGTTCACTTTCATTCGGACCACAAACTTCATCTTGCCTCAGATCCCTCATCTCTCAAACCATACCCTCTTCGTCAGGTAGCTTGATTAAGTTTTTTCGGGCACTCTTGATTTTGGTCTTCCCTCCTTTCAGGATAGCAACTAGCATTTCATCAGCTAGTTGTTACGCACACTGGGTACAGAATTCAATGATCACGCATCAAACTCAATCTCAATAAATCTAAAAAATAGTTGTACAACTACTTCAAAAAATTTCCTCAACTCTAAAATCAATAGTTATAAAATAAAGGCGAACCATTGTTAACCCCTCCCATTTGCAAGCCCATCATCTGCTGCTGCAACAATTGCTGCTGTTGCATAATAGACGACATACCTTGCTGATTAAGTCCAAAATTACCCATTCCAGGCATCATTCCAGGCATCATTCCAGGCATCATTCCAGGCGTCATTCCAGGCGTCATTCCAGGCATCACTCCAGGCATCACTCCAGGCATCACTCCAGGCATCACTCCAGGCATCACTCCAGGCATCATTCCAGGCATCATTCCAGGCATCACTCCAGGCATCATTCCAGGCATCATTCCAGGCGTCATTCCAGGCGTCATTCCAGGCGTCATTCCAGGCATCATTCCAGGCATCATTCCAGGCATCATTCCAGGCGTCATTCCAGGCATCATTCCAGGCATCATTCCAGGCATCATTCCGGGCATCATTCCGGGCATCATTCCGGGCATCATTCCGGGCATCATTCCGGGCATCATCATTCCTGAAGACATCATAGTAGGCATCATTCCAGGTATCATCATTCCTCCCATCATCATGTGATTCATGCCCATGCCCATCATCCCAGGCATGCCCATCATTCCCCCCATCATCATAGGATTCATGCCCATGCCCATCATCCCAGGCATGCCCATCATTCCTCCCATCATCATGGGATTCATGCCCATGCCCATCATCCCAGGCATGCCCATCATTCCCCCCATCATCATGGGATTCATGCCCATGCCCATCATCCCAGGCATGCCCATCATTCCCCCCATCATCATGGGATTCATGCTCATGCCCATCATCGCAGGCATGCCCATCATCCCAGGCATGCCCATCATCCCAGGCATGCCCATCATTCCCCCCATCATCATAGGATTCATGCCCATGCCCATCATCCCAGGCATGCCCATCATTCCCCCCATCATCATGGGATTCATGCTCATGCCCATCATCGCAGGCATGCCCATCATTCCCCCCATCATCATGGGATTCATGCCCATACCCATCATCCCAGGCATGCCCATCGTTTCCTCCATCATCATGGGATTCATCATCATAGGATTCATACCCATCATCCCCATAGGAGGAGGGAGCCCCAAAGCAGAATAAGCACCAAGCATATGCTCTTCCATACCAGTCATTGCATCTAAATACATTGCTTGAGAGCCTAGACCAAAAGCCCCGTTGATAGCGTTAGATAGGGCAAATGGACCACCATACTGCATAAAAGTCTCAAAATTTCTTGAAGGCTCTCTCTCTCGAGATCTTCTTTTATTAACAGATCGAGAACAATCAACGCAATCTTCTTCCATTACTGTTAGAGAATATTCTTCGTCTTCATTCCTTGCTTTCAATTTTTTTATTTTTGCTTTTAGAAAGTTTATATTATCTTTTTTATTTTTGTAATCTGCAGCAAGATGCTGAACAACAGAAGGTATTCTCTGATAACAGAATTGAGCTGGTCCGTTATCCGTATACTTCCAACTATCAAACATGCCTGGACAATCTTGAAAATTAGCTTGTCTAGCTTGTAAAGCAATAGTATCGTGCCCTAGATCCGGAGTCTTATCAATTGCTCGAACAATAAAATCTGCAATATTTTCTGGAAGACTTCTCGAGTCTCCGCTAGTTGCATAACAATTTTCAATTCTACGACATGGAGCCAAGATTTTTTTTGCATCGTCTGAGGTCTTGAGCAATGTATCTTCAAAACTTTTCAATTCTTTTTTTGCTTCTTCTAATTCTTCCTTTGTATCCGTAATTTTTCTTTTGCTTCGTTTAACATCTACAGAAGTTGCCTTTTTCCCGTTAAAAAATCCAAATATTCCAGAAGATTTTTTCTTTTTATTTCTATTATTATACTCATCACTTTCATCACCCTCATCACCCTCATCATCCTCGTCATACTCGTCATCGCTAGAAAAAGAGGAACCAGAATCACGATGCATCGCACTTGCATCACGAACAAAAACGATCGAAAATTGACTCATCTTCGTTAAAGCTTTGTAAAAATACGACACTTCTTTATCAGTATTTTTAGCACTTTTATGCTCATAAAATGGATGAGCGAAACTGAACTTGCTTCGATGATTCCCAGAAAGAAATGCATGAGTCTTTTTTTCAAAGTTTTTTTTATTGAAAAAACTTCTAACAATAACAAAATTATTTAATCCTGAATCATCAGAATTATTAAAAAAGGATTTAAAACTATCATCAAATCTTTCAATACTCGTTTTATTAAAATATGAAATGCATAAGCGCTTTTGATCACAGAAACCAAAAACTTGACTCATAAGATGAAAATTTAACTTAAATATCCTTTTAAAAGCATGATGGGAATAATTCTTCAAATGACACGAATTAAATTCGACAGAATTTAAAAAATTAAAAAAAATGAAAAAAATGAAAAAATAATATAATTTATTAACTATTTTTTTAATCATATGGAGCCACCATCTTTTGAGATATGTATCTACAATACGTATAAAACAAAAACGCTATAAAATAAATATTAATGATTTTTGCAAGTAAAACTGGAGAATCTTTTTTTTCGAAAAAAAAGCAACAAATAATACATTGAAAATAAAAAGAGAAGAAAGATCAAAATCCACAAAAACTCCCCTTTCATCGCTTGAATCATTTGCTCAGGAGAATGAAGCAATTCGGGATGAGAACCAATCATTTTTTCTCCAAACCACGAAAGGATCCAACACCATAAAAATGATCCCAGCAACGTAGAGACAGTAAATGGAAAAAATCGCATCTTGAGAAGTCCTGCAGGTATAGAAACCACATGACGCAACACAGGAAGCAAGCGTGCTGCAAATACCCCAACTGACCCAAAACTCTCTATCCATTTCTGTCCAAACTCAAGGGTCTTTTCAGAAATAAAAAAGTACTTCCCTATTTTTTTGAGCAGTGGAAATCCTAACCCACGAGAAACGCCATAATTCACTACAGAACCCAGATAACTTCCTAAAGTGCCCGCAATAACTACTCCAAAAAACGTCATAGAACTCCCCTGCTGCGCAGCCCAAAAAGCGGCAGGCGGAAGCACAACCTCTGAGGGAACGGGAATTAAAGAACTTTCCATGGCCATTAAAATAAAAACCCCCCAATATCCCCAATTTTCCACCCAATGAAACCATAACTGCAAGGCCTGATGAAACACCTAAGCGATCTTAGCACGATATACTCGACAAAAAGAAAAATTTCTACTAGTGTAGGTCTCATGCAGTCATGGCAAAATCAACTTCGAGAGGCATTGCGCTCTCCTGAAGATCTTCTACAACGAAATATCTTACAAAAGACTGACGCTGAATCATTGAAAAATTTAGAAAAAAAATTTCAGATCCACGTGACCCCCTATTATGCAGACCTCATCGAAAACACCACAGACTGCCCTATCTTCAAACAGGCCATCCCTCATCTCGATGAAATCGATCCCATTTTGCCAGAATGGGCTAAAAAACTCACCCAAGAGATCTACCAGCGTTGCACTCCTTGGTCCTCAGATCCCATAGGAGATTATAAAAATTGCGTAACACCACGCATCACGCATCGTTACTCCAAACGAGCCCTTTTACACGTCTCAACCCTATGCGCAGTATCTTGCCGCTTTTGCTTTCGAAAGGTTCAACTCAATAAATTGTCGCCTCAAGAAGAACTTTACCTCAGTCCCATGGATGGAGCTTTGGCGTATTTCCTAAAAAATCAAGAAATAGAAGAAATCATTCTCACGGGCGGAGACCCTCTTTCAACAAGTGATCTCTCTTTACACAGACTCTTTCATCAATTAGATCAAATACCTCATTTAAAAATGGTACGCATCCATACTCGCATGACAGTTACGCTACCTGTGAGATTCACCGATGAACTCCTGAAAGTACTCACTCATACCTGGCATTTTCAAGTACTCATAGTAAGTCACTTTAATCACCCGAAAGAACTCACACCACTAGCTAAAAAGACATTAAAAACACTTCGTCAATCAGGCATTCCCCTTCTCAATCAATCTGTTTTGCTTAAGGAAGTGAATGATTCTACCTCTTGCTTGCAAGAACTTTTTGAAACACTTTACTTCACAGGAGTACTGCCTTATTACTTACACTATCCTGATTGGACACCCGGTACTTTTCACTTCCGTCCTGGCATCCATAAGGGAAAAGTGATCTTCACCCAACTTCAAGAGCGACTTTCAGGACCTGCCTTACCCAAGTACATGCTCGATCTTCCCTCCGGGCATGGAAAAATTGATCTCATGAACAATTCCCACAGTAAACTCGAAGAGTTTCATAATCCTAAAGACAGCATCCATGGAACGGTTTATGAATGCACTCCACCACAAAACCGAAATTCATCAAAAAAACAACTTTATCTTGATCTTTACCGGAATACTCATAATGCACTCAATTCATGAAAGAAAAGACGACCATATCTCCCTTTGCCTTAGTGAAAAAGTAGAATATTATTCCGAGAATTCAAGCTTTGCCTCTTTTGTTTTAGAACATGACGCCTTGCCTGAACTTGATTTTGACGCAATTGACTTAAGCACAGAATTTTTAGGGAAAAAACTCCAAGCTCCCCTGATTATAGGAGCTATGACAGGGGGAACCAAGCGTGCTCAAAAAATCAACGAGCGCCTGTCTCTCGTAGCAGAAAAAACAGGCATTGCTTTAGCCTTAGGCTCCCAAAGACCCATGCTCACAGATGCCAACCTTAAAAAGTCCTACGCTATGCGTGAGTTTGCTCCGAATATCCCAGTTCTTTTGGGAAACTTGGGTGCCGTTCAGTTGCAAGAGGTCTCTACCTCACAAATCCAAAACTTAATTCAAGCCATTGATTGCGATGGATTTTATTTTCATCTCAACCCGTTACAAGAAATTTTACAGATAGAAGGGAATCGAAATTTCAGCCATCTGCTTGAAAAATTACAAAAAACGATTCCAGAACTTCAAGTTCCCGTTTTTATCAAAGAAATCGGTTGTGGCATCTCCCAGCGCACGGCTTGGAAATTAAAAGACCTCCCACTTCACGGTATCGAAACTGCGGGAGTAGGAGGGACTTCTTGGGCAAAAATTGAAAGTTTAAGGAGTCAAAAGAAACTAAGCGACCCCTTAACGCAATCGCTTCAGGAAAATTTAGGAGAAACCTTCCGGCAGTGGGGAGTTCCCACCTGTGAGAGTATTCTGGCCTGCAAAAACACTCTGCCTCATCTGAAACTCATTGCATCAGGAGGCATCCGAAATGGCGTAGAAGCAAGCAAAGCTCTTGCTTTAGGAGCAGATTTAGTCGCTTTTGCCCTTCCTCTTTTAAAAGCAGCTGAAATTTCCTTAACGCACGCAGAAAAATTCATCGAACAAATTAAGCAAGAACTAAAAATCGCACTCTTCCTGACAGGACAGCCCTCTGTCAAAGAATTTAAAAAACAAGCCCCCGCTTTTTTAAAAAAACGATCTCAATCATCTTGAAGGATCTGCGCTACCGCTTTAGCCCAGGAGGAAGAAGCATTTAACGATGGAATAAGATGTAAATCCTCCCCTCCTTCTGACAAAAACTGCTCACGTCCTCGAATTTCAATTTCCTCCAAGGTTTCTAGACAATCAGCCACAAAAGAAGGACAAATGACCACAAGGGTTTTGATACCTCTTTGAGCAAGCAGAGAATAGACTTTGTCCGTGTAGGGCTTAATCCAAGGAGCCCTTCCTAAACGTGACTGAAAACAAACGGTATAATCCTTAGGAGAAAGCTGCAATTGCTGAGCTAAAGCTCTCGCTGTAGCATAGCACTGAGCACGGTAACAACGTGCATTACGTTCATCTACTGTCTGACAGCAATCAGAATGCGCTAAACAATAGCCAAGAGAAGAGATTTTTGTGAGATGGCGCTCAGGAAGTCCATGAAAACTGAAAAGAAAATGAGAAGTCTGAAAATCCAAGGATTTTTTTAAGAACTTTTTCTCTAAGTACTCACGGGCAATATCAGCAAAAGCCCCAATAAAAAGAGGATGATCGAAAAAAGGCTTGATGAAATGCAACTGAGCCTCCGGAATATAGGAAGCTTGTAGCTGAAGACAGCGTTGAATCGAAGATTCTGTCGCTGCAAGAGAGTACTGAGGGTACAAAGGAAAAACCCGAATATCTGTCACACCCGCATACCTGAACTGCTCAAAGGCAGACTCAATAGAAGGCTTCCCATACCTCATAGCAGAGCAAACGAGCCAATCATCACTCGAAAGACCTTCAGAACTCAGCTGCTGTTCTACTTTTTTGACAAGATCCTGAAGATGAAAGGACAAGGGAGACCCTCGCTCAGACCAAATCTGTCGATAAGCACAAGCAGATTGCTTAGACCGAGTTGGTGCAATAATCCCATGGACTAAAAACCAACGCAATACCGGATGAATATCAATGACATAAGGATCCATTAAAAATTCTTTTAAGTATGCCTTCACATGCAGTGGTGAAGGCGAAGCAGGTGTCCCTAAATTTAACAAAAGCGCCCCTTGAAGAGCCATTTCTTCTCCTTTTTGCGCCTCTCAAGAGCGCAAGCATCAAAACAACGACCCTATCTTTTAAGCAATGCACCGTTCTTGCATGACCCTTTTTGAAATTCCCGAGGGATTAGAAGCTCTAGTTTTACATTTCTTACAAAAACAAGTCAAATAGCTTGAACGAAACCCACAATTTAACTCAAGTCCATCAGAGTTTACTCAGAAAACAGAAGCTCTAGCCATTCTGATCCTCAATGTCCATAGTTTTCATTAAATTGCACGCTCCCTTCAGAGCAAAACTTCAGCCTAGTGCTACTTTTTCGACACGACACTTTGATGGTATCACTTCATCCAATGATCCTAAAATCCAGATCGTTCAATAGATCGAATCCTTTGCTTTTACAAGAAATACTGATATAAGGAGGTTGTTGAGTTTCTTTGGAAATGGGGACGACACGGCTTCGACGGAAGTATGGAAGTCTTGAATGCATGTCGAGGATGTCACTGGCCTCGTAAAAAAGTGGCAAAACGTATACGGCAATGTCGTAACGGCTAACTTTGGGGGAGCTCGCTCCCTTGAAGCCATGGCAGCTTAGTAGTTAACTCTACTAAAGCCACGTCTGTTTCGAAATCTCCCGCGTTTCGATCTCAGACGTCATTTCAGTGGGATAGCTTTTTAGGATCCGTGAATGCCTGAAAAGCAAAATCTAAGTTCACGTAAGGATCCCGGAAGTCTGTTTATGGACGTCTTGGATCTGATCAGAAATCATAAACTAAACATGTAGATTTTAACGACAGAAGACTTTCGGACGTGGGTTCGACTCCCACCGTCTCCACCATTCTGACTGACGAATTACTTTCGTCACTGTTTTTTAATAGGTTAGGCAGGCTTGAGACCTACCGGATCCTTCTTCATCCTAGGTTGGGATCTTATTTCCAGAACACACGTCCATGCTCACTTCACTCTGAGAAAGAGGGCTATCGATTCTCACCAAAAATCCATCATGAATCTGCCTTGAAACAAGAACAATCTCCTTTGAAGTGAAAGCACTTCCTCTTCTAGCTCGGTTTAAACAATCTGCCGACTGTGACTTGGGTATGTCTCCAACAGTTCAGTCACCGAGCAATCTTCGCATGAGACCCATCGGCCCTTTTGTTGCGAATTTCACTCAACCGCTTCTGTTGTTGTACATACTGAGTTCTTTGACCATACGGAATACGACCACAAGCTCCCTCTAGCTCATTAACAAACAACTCTTCATTGCTCAACAGCCATTCACTTAAAGAACGTCCCAAAAAATTCCATTCGGTCATTTCGGAATGTCCTGCCATCAAACTGCTTCACCAGACCAAAATCCTCTCATCAGTCACCGAAATTGTATACTCCTCGTCGTTTTATTATTTTTTGCAATCTTCTTGAACTCAATCCATAAACTGTGGATCTAGCCTAATGCAATCTGGTAAATTTTTAGACTCTCCCCGATTAACATAGATCTTGTTACTTCCGTCTCAAAAAACTGCTCATCAATACTTCGCTAAAAGCTCAAAACGGATCTTATAAGCAGCCTGTTCAGCATCAAGACCAGCGATATTGATATGGAGGGAGGCTTTTGTATAAGATGAACCAAAATAGATAATATCACGCTTTATTTCGTTCAGATAGAACTGCTTCTCTTCAGCAGAGAGAATCTTGCTTATAGGACGAGAATCAATATCAAAAAAAGCAATTCGATTTAATATATTTTCAGCTTCATCATGAATAGCAACAATGGTAGCACGGGAATACCTAATCACCTTCCAATACGGATGGATCAGTCCGCTAGGCGGCAACGCTATCACCCACCTCGAACTTTTCTCTCGTACTAAAAATTGTTTTAATACTTTAGCGCATTCGCTCCTAAATCCATCCATCGTAGCATGGTTTTTTTGAAGACGTTCAATAGATTTTTGATGAAATCGTTCAACTTCGGCATCAAGATCGAGAAAATCGTAACCAAGCAATGAAGCAAGTTTCTCTCCAATAGTAGTTTTTCCAACGCACGAAACGCCTGTTAAAAAAATTTTTTTCATAAAATCAAAATTATTTATAATAACTAATCAGCAAAATAAGAGAACAATCAAGAATTTTTCTTACCGTAACAAACCTTATCTCTTGTTTTATTTCAGCTAAGTCTCTTTCTAGTCTTTCCCTCATCTTTTCTCTGCAATCTTCCACCACATACTAAAACCCGACATAAAATCACTCCTGCTCACAAGCTCGATGATTCAACCGCGAATACAACTTCAACAAAGACTACAAGTCTATAACTTTTTAGGGAATAAACTCAAAAATGAAGTTGATCAATAAAAAAACAATCAAGTCCCTGCATGCGAGCAACACAAGAACGCCCGAATTCTCCTATACGAATACAAGAAAGATCCAAATGTTTAATGCCCTGCATGTTAGAAATGTGACCCACCCCAACATCTCCTATCTCATTGCCTGCAAGCAATAAATCTCTCATTCCCTTCATTTGAGAAATGTAACAGGCTCCAGTTTCTCCTATTTTATTAACAGAAAGGTTCAGCTTTTTTATTCCCTTCATTTGAGAAATAAGACCTGCTCCACACGGTCCTATTCGATTAGAAGCAAGATTTAAATTTGTGATTCCAACCATTTTAGAAATGTAAACCACTCCAGCATCTCCTATTTGATTATCACAAAGATTCAAATCAGTAATTGCTCTCATTTGAGAAATGTGAAAAGCTCCTGCACTCCCGATTCTATTGAGCGCAAGGCTCAACGTTGTGATTCCCTGCATGCGAGAAATATGAGCTGCTCCAGATTCTCCTATTTGATTAATGCTAAGATTCAAGGTTGTGACTCCATGCATGCCAGCAATCAAAGAAGCCCCAGATTCTCCGATTTGATTCGATCTAAGACTCAAATTTGTAATTGCCTTCATTTGAGAAATCAGAGCTACTTCAAAATCTCCAATTTGACTAAAACTGAGATTTAAGTTTTTAATTTTCTTCATACGAGAAACGTAATTAACTCCCACTTCTCTGATTTGATTAAAGCTAAGATCTAAATCAGTAACGCATTCCATGCTAGAAATGTAGATAGTACCTGCCTCTTTGACTTCATTAACACTGAGATTTAAGATTCTCATTTCTTTCATTTTAGAAATATAATCTACACCACGATCGCTAACTCCATTTTTAGCAAGATTCAAATTCGTAATTGCTTGCATTTTAGAAATAGAAAAAGCACCATTGTCTCTGATTTCATTTGACGCAAGATTCAAGCTGGTAACTCTTTGCATTTGACCAAGGTAAGAGGCTCCAGCATCTCCTATTTGATTAGAACTCAGATTCAAACTAGTCACATTGTGCATTTGAGCAATGAAAAAAACTTGAGCATTTCCCAATTCATTCGAACTAAGATTTAAGACCGTAATCCCTGACATTTGAGCAATGCGAGAAGCTCCAGTATCTTTGATTAGATTGAAACTCAGATTCAAATGCGTAATCCCTGTCATTTGGGCAATCTGAGAAGCTCCAGTATCTCCTATTTGGTTAGAACCGAGATTCAAATCGATAATTCCCGCCATTTGAGCAATTTGAGAAGCTCCAGTATCTCCTATTTGATTAGAACTGAGATTTAAACTCACCATCTCTGACATTTTAGTAATAGGAGCAACTCCAGTATCTCCTATTTGATGAAGAGAAAGATCTAAATGTTTCATCCCTTGCATTTGAGCAATGCAACCAACAGCATCTGCTCCCATATGATTAGCACTGAGATTCAAGCGAGTGATCCCTTGCATTTGAGCAATGTAAGAAGCCCCAGCATCTCCCATATGATTAGCACTGAGATTCAAGCTTTTAATGCCTTGCATTTGAGAAATATAATAAACTCCAGTATCTCCGATTTGATTCAGAGCAAGATCCAAGTTAATCACTTGATGCATTGTAGAAATCTGAGCCGCCCCAAAATCTCCCATTTGATTAAAACTGAGATTCAAGTTTGTGATTCTCGGTATTTCAGAAATCTGATCCTCTTCAGCATCTAGCGTTTTACCATTATCTATTGATACTTTAAAAAAATGTAACAATTTGATCTGACTTCCCTCAATCTGGTTTCTGCTGAGATCTAAATCTTCAAGCCCCTGCATCCGAACAATCTTCATAAACCCTTCACCTGTAATTTGATTGCTAGAAAGATTGAGACTTTTAAGCCCTCGCATTTCAGCAATGGCAGATACTTGAGCATCACCTATGTACTGATTTTTCAGACTGAGCATTTCCAAATTATGAAGGCATGCAATATCCGTTAAACAGTCAAAAATAGGAGAAATATTACCATCAAGATCCATCACTGAACTCAGCAACAAGCCCTTAAGACCCTCAGGAACTCCCTTCAATAACTCAGCTTCAATTTTCGAATCTGAAATTTCTAAGCTTTTGATGCTTTCAATAGCATCTGCTGGAACAAGATCCGCAAAATCCTCACAAGTAACGACCGCTTGAGAATACCTGATTAATTCAGAATGATTTGAAGCAGCAGACTCCCTTTCATCGTTATGATGCATGGCAATAGCCAAAGAGGCATAGCATAAAAAATTTACCATACAAAAAAAATGAAGTTTCTTCATCAAGAGACTGTATTTTAGAAAGACTTTTTAATCCATTTTTTTATTCATTAAAGTCTGACAAATTTTGAACCAGACATCATGAACTAGATCCTAAAAATCATCAGAAATACCGTTCATCAAAATTTCTAGCCGAAGCATCCCCTCAAAGCTTTCGAATATTTTTTTTGATTTCCCCTCTAGCACTTCCAAGTTCTAAACTCTATCCATACTATTTAACTTTCAGAAAAGAGAGCAATGGCACTCACATGAACGCGTATCAACATTCATCCAAAAATCTGTTAGTTAGGAGTAAGCCCAAAAAAAATATTGATCAGATATTTTGGCTGAGAACTTGACTTTGCTACCGTAGATCATGATTCCATGAATAGTGTTATTATGGAAGATTTAGTCAATAGAAACCATGACTGTGATCTTATTGATTGATCAATAATTACCTTTGATTTTCAAGAAAGACGCAACTACTGAACTATGCCCCTACTGTCTACTCTCCTGGATCTATAGTATTCATTGATTAATCCTCGATTTCGAATGCAATGACTTCTACCATTGCTGAGCCCAAAACCCTCTTCAAGTAGCTGACCTTACCATAGTATCTCAACGCAGCTTGTAATTGTAGTACCCAAATCAAGAGCAGATTGCTTGAGCTATAACCTAGTTAATTCATGAATGATCCTCGTAGCTTCCCAACGCTCACGTAATTCCATGCGATTTTGCCATTCCTTCAGACCCTGACGAAACAAGCGTTGTCAAGCATCCAACCCTAGTAAGAAAAGCCTGAGAGTTATGGGAAACTCACTCCTTGCTATTGAGAGCTTCCTTCTGTGAAGAAGCTATGAAAGGCTTGAAGAGTGGTACCAAGTACTTCCCTTGCATAGTCCTCCTTGAATGACAAATTTCGCTTTCACACGAAAAAAAAGTGAGCCATGGAAAATTGGCTGGGGAACTAGGATTCGAACCTAGATAGCCAGAGTCAGAGTCTGGAGTCCTACCATTGGACGATTCCCCAATCACTTGAGAATTGAGCAACGTCGCTCAATCCAATCCCAGGGCAAAAAAGTCACCAACTCAAAAATACTAGGACCTTGCATCTGGGATGTCAGCAAAAACCGAAGAGGTTGGACCAAATCTTTTATCTCGATCCCTCCTGAAAAAGCAAGTCCACGAAAATCTTCATACACTTCTTCATGAGTCACCCCAAGATCCCCTAAAGAGGGAACCTGACCCCAAATGGCATCCCAACCCAAGCGTTCTTGCGTGGAAGCTGCTACACGAAGACTACAGCTTTTCACCCAAGAATTCAAAGAAACCACAACGGATTTCCAAACAAGTGGCTTCTGAAAACACTCCAGTGACTCCATATCCCTTCTGCCTTCTTTTTGCTTTAAGAAGGCTAAGTGTTCGGAAAAATCCTTCAATAGCTTCGCTTTAGGCTGAAGCCAAACGAGCAAGTGCTTGCCAATGGAAGTTCGAAGGTACTCTTCGTACTCAGAAACAAACCCTTCTTGAAACAGGCAGTCCCTCAAAACCTCAGGCGATAACGCACGTAAATGAGAACCATTAATTGCAAGAAGCTTCTTGGGATTAAAGACACCCGAACTTTTTTGAATGGATTCTAAAGAAAAAAATTCCACCATCTGAGCAAGAGAAAAAATTTCCTGATCTCCATGAGACCAACCAATGCGTACCAAAAAATTCAACAAAGCCTCAGGCAAATACCCCTCTTTTCGGTAAAGCGAAGCTGAAACAACCCCATGCCTTTTGGAAAGCTTTTTTTTATCAGCACCTAAAATCATGGGCAAATGACCAAATTGAGGAGGCTGAAATCCTAAAAAATGGTATAAATGCAACTGCTTGGGAGTGTTATTGATGTGGTCATCACCCCTTAAAACATGGGTAATACGAGACTCCGCGTCATCTACTACCGCAGAGAGATTGTAAGTAGGGAATCCATCTGAACGCAAGAGCACAAAATCGTCTACTTGGCTATTTTCAACGCAAATGCAACCTCGGATCAAATCAGGGAAAACTACTTCTCCCTCTAAAGGAATTTTCGCTCGCACCACATAGGTACCTCTATCAGGAAGATTTAAATTACGACAACGCCTGTCATACTGTGGTCTTTTTCCTTCCTCACTAGCCTCCACTCGCATCTGATCCACATCACTCTCCGAACAAACACAACGATAAGCATGCCCCCGATCAATGAGCTCCTCAACTTGATGACGGTACCGAGAAAGCCTTTGGCTTTGGTACCAAGGCTCTTGCTCGTAATCTAAATGCAACCATCGCAATGTCTCTAAAATATCTTCTGTAAATTCAGCACGAGACCTCTGCCTATCCGTGTCTTCAATCCTCAAAAAGAACTGACCCCCGTGATGACGGGCATAAAGCCAATTAAATAAAGCTGTACGTACCCCCCCTACATGTAAAAAGCCCGTAGGAGAAGGCGCAAAACGAACACGCACCTGAGCACTCATGCCTCTTCATCGCACAATCCGAGCTCAGATGTAAAGCATGTTCACAAGTTGATGCGACGTTCCCATGAAGCTTTTGAGGAAGTATTTTCTAATGCATAATCCTCCCAATAACGCTCAAGCAATTTCCAATGCTTCGAATCCCAGTGAATCGATTGAATTAAGGGAGAGCCTACCTTTTCTGACGAAGAGAAAAAACCTAAAGAATGCTTTTGATTAAATAAATCCAACGACCAGCGAGGAGAACGCATAGCCGTATGATGGCAACTCAGACAGTTTTCTACGAAAAGCCTTTCTCCACGCATGGAACCAGGATCAGTTCTTTTTTTCAGCAGATACTCAGAAAAACGATCTTGGTAACTCGTAAACTCGATACTTACGAGCTTCGAAAGAAAATACATTTCTAAAGGCACTTCTTCTTTCAAAATTTTAGGACAACTCGTCCAAGGAACCACACAGACAAAGTGTCCGCGCTCCAGCTGAGGCCCATCACTCCAACGATCAGCTAAAAAAAGGGGATACTTAATCGTCAAAGCTCGAGAAACAGTCACAGAGCGTCCCTGGTCGTCAGTCAATACCAGAAGATCAATGAGGGCCTTTTGCTCTAAAGCAAGAGGAGCTAATGCCTCTTCTAGGAGCTGGGTCACTAAAACTCCACTCCACTCAACAAGTTTGCCGTCTTTAGGATTTCTTTCGCGACTTTTTTTTCTTTTGAGAGAAAGAGCCTGAAATTCCTCCACACTCCAAGATTTAAGCTCCCTTCTTACCTGCCCAATTTTCCAAAACAATTTCAGGGTTGGCATTGCTGAATGACCATTCCCCCAAGACTGCACGAAACCTCCTAATGCAAGACAAAAAGTAATCCAATTCAACCATTTCGTTTTCATGAAACCTCACACACTGCCGATCCAAGCAAAGACGAACCACGCTGTTTCATTGACTATATCGATTGAAGCTCCCAGGTCAACAGTAGCCTACATCCTCAAGCACAAAAGATCTTTTTTACTTAAGATCAAGGATTGGATTTTAAGACAATGCGTGCTATGTTAGAAAAAAGTTCATTGGGTCACACAAAGTGGGCCAAAAGCCCACTTTTTTTATTTGAGAAGGTGCCTTCGAAACTCATGGCGACTGAAATAGATCAAAATAAAGCTTGCTCAAAAAAAAATTTGGATCTTTTAGCCTTAGAAAATAAATTAATTGAATTAACGACTTCCTGGATCCAGACCTTGGGTTATCGAACCATCTATCTAGAATTACTCAGGAATCCAACAAAAATAAGGGTTTTTATTGATTTTCTGGAAAAAAATCAGCAATTCATTGGCATCGAAGATTGTGTGCGCGTCACTCACGCTTTAGAAGCGCATTTAGATGAACCAGAAAAAAGCCTGCTCGGAGATGAGCAGGTCGCTGAAATCCTATCCAGCAATTACGAACTTGAAGTTTCTTCTCCAGGAACACCAAGACCGCTTCGACTCAGAAATGATTTTGAAGCCTACTTAGGAAAAACCGCTGAAGTCACCACAGATCCTTCTTATCCACACGGCTTGGAAGAAGGAAAAAAATTAAAAAAAAAACACTTTCAAGGTACCCTGCTTGGCACTCAAGAAGACCATCTGTTGCTAGAGCTTCTCCAGAAGCCCTCCAAAAAACAGAATGCTTCTGAAGCACAAGAAAAAACGGTGATTGCCATTCCTTTTTCACTCATTTTAAAAGCAAACCTTCACGAGGAAGAGACGCTACTGAGAAAACCAGGAAAAGGTGAAAATTCCATTATCAAGAACCCAATCATGAAAGAGAGTAAAAGATGAATCCATCAGAACTCAGCCGAGTGATCGAAGCCGTAGGAAAAGACCGAGGCATTAAAAAAGAGGTCATTATCGATGCTTTAGAGCAAGCAGTGTTGACCGCAGCACAAAAAAAATACGGGCTCACAGCCACCATCGAAGCTCATTACAATAATGAAACAGGCGAAATTGAACTTTTTAAATTTAAAAAAGTAGTCCAAAGCGAACCCGAGATGCTGGACGAAGCAGAAGAAATTGAGCTTCAAGAAGCCTTAAAGCTTGATCCTGAAACCGCCATAGGTGATGAGCTGGGGATCAAATTAGAAGAAGCGGATTTTGGTCGCATTGATGCTCAGACGGCAAAACAGGTCATTTTTCAAAAAGTTCGAGATGCTGAACGACAAATTATTTACAACGAGTACGTTTACCGAAAAGGAGAAATCATCACGGGAATTGCTCGCAGGATCGAAAAAGGAAACTTAGTCATTGATCTTGGAAAAACGGATGCACTTTTACCCAGAAATGAGATCATCCCTGGAGAGCAATTTAAACCGGGTGATCGTGTTCAAGCTTACCTTTCTGACGTCACTTTAGGATCTCGAGGTCCCCAGCTTTACCTGACACGAACGGCTCCTAAGTACCTCATGAAACTTTTTGAAATGGAAGTTCCGGAGATTCGTGAGGGCATTGTAGAGATCAAGCTTTGCGCACGTGAACCTGGGGCACGCTCAAAAATTTCGGTAGTCTCTAAAGACCGCGATGTGGATCCTGTCGGAGCTTGCGTGGGGATGAAAGGCAATAGGGTCCAAAATGTCATCCAAGAGCTGAAAGGAGAGAAGATAGACATCATCCCCTTCTCGGATAATCCTGTCATTTTTGTGCGCTCTGCTTTGTCTCCTGCAGAAATTTCCTCAGTTCGTATGGATGAGCGCAACCGTACGATGGAGATCATGGTAGAAGATGACCAACTTTCTTTGGCCATCGGTCGAAAAGGACAAAATGTCCGATTGGCAGCTCAGCTAACTGGTTGGAGATTAGATATTATTTCTAAAACAAAACTTCAAAAGCGTACGGCAGAAGCAGTCTTCAATCTTCAGCACATCGATGGCGTCAATGAAACGATCGCTCAGGGAATTTATCAAGCGGGCTTCTTAAACGTCAAGCAGGTAGCCGATGCTTCTTTAGAAAGTTTACAAAAAATTCCTGGATACAGTACGCTGGAGATGGCAACGACCTTAAAAGAACGAGCTGCAACGGTCATTGAAAAATCTGGCGATCTTCTGCAGGTACATTCTGATCACCAAGATCCAAAAGGGATGTTTACAGCCCAACCTCTTCCAAAAGATGCCAAGACACTTGCGGAAGAGCGTCTTCGTGAGATGATGCGACAAGTAGGAACACCTGCTCCTGATCAAAATCAATCCGATGGGGAAGGCAAAGTCCATGCAACCGTGCCAAGCAAAGGCGAGGAAAAGGGAGAAAAGTGATGTCTGAAAAAGAAATGGTCAAAGTTTACGAGCTAGCTAAAGAGCTGGGAATGGATTCCATTTCACTTTTAGATAGGCTTAATTCTTTGAATATTAAAGTGAAAAACCATATGAGTGAACTGAGAATCGAGGAAGCTCAAACAGCACGCGCTGCGCTAAGAGTCTCCAAAGGCGACGTGAAGCCTACCAAGAAAACCACCACACGAGCGAAAAAAAAAGTCACGATTCCTACTGAAACAGAAAAAAAAGCTTCTGTGATTCGAAGAAGGCAGAAAGAAGACAGCGCCCTGCCCATGGCTGAGCTTATGGAGGAAAAAGAAGTAAAAGCTCACCCGGAGGAAATTTTAACCGAGAGTGAATACCTAGAGCAAGCCCCTTCTGCCCAAGAACCTGAAGTTTTAGTACCTGAAGTAAAAACGGCGAGCTTGACTGCAACTTCGGAAGAAGCTGCTTCAGAAAAACAAGTGCCATTGCCTCCCAAGCCTGCTCGGCCTCCGATTGTCCTGACACCTCGACCGGTGGCGCCTCGCCGTAGCATTTTAAAAATCGTAGAAGCAACACCCCCTCCTCAGAAACCGATGATTAAACCTGCGGCTCAGGTCATTTCACCTGTTTCTCAGAAACCTACGGTGAAGGGAGTGACTACTCAGGATAAAGATGGTTTTCGCATCATCAAGATGACCAAAGAAAACCTCGACCAAATGGTTGAGGAAGAAGCGGCCAAAAAACGAGGAGGAGGTCGCGAGACTGAGCTTCGTCCAGAAGACGTTCGATTTGCTGACTACCGAAAAAAAGAACTCGTTTTCTTGCCTAAAAAGAAAAAAATTCCTATTGGAAAAGAAATCAAAAAAACAGAAAAAACCGTCGCTAAAGCTCAAAAACGTGTGGTTACGATGCATGAAAGCATCTCCGTTCAGGACTTAGCCAATCAATTGAGCATGAAAGTCAATGATATCATTCGTAAGCTCATGGGCTTAGGGCAGATGGCAAATATCCATCAAGTTTTAGATGTAGATACAGCCACGCTCATTGCTAACGAGTACGAATATGAAGTCAGAAGCCTTGCTTTTGATGAGGATGTTTTTTTAGAAAAAACAGAAGATGCCCCTGAAAATCTCAAGCATCGCCCCCCCATCGTGACTATTATGGGACACGTCGATCATGGAAAAACAACACTTTTAGACGCTATTCGTCATGCCCATGTTGCTTCTGGAGAAGCCGGAGGCATCACTCAACACATTGGGGCGTACACTGTAGAAAAAGAGGGAAAGCAAATTACGTTTATTGATACGCCAGGTCACGAAGCGTTCACGGTGATGCGTGCTCGTGGAGCCAATGTCACCGATATCGTAGTGTTAGTCGTCTCAGCAGATGATGGTGTGATGCCCCAAACACGAGAAGCAGTGGCTCACGCTCAAGCGGCAAAGGTTCCAATCCTAGTAGCGATCAATAAAATAGATAAACCAGGGGCTAATGTCGAGAGGATCAAACAAGCGCTTTCCGAATTAGATTTACTAGCAGAAGACTGGGGAGGTCAGACTGCGTATGTCGAGGTATCGGCATTAAAGCACACGAATTTAGATAAACTCCTCGATGCCATCTTACTTCAAGCAGAGATGCTTGAGTTAAAAGCGAATGCTCAGGCGCGTGCAAGTGGGACTGTTTTAGAAGTGCGTTTGTTAAAAGGCAGGGGCATTGTGGTCAGTGTCTTGGTCAGTCGAGGAACACTTCACGTGGGAGACGCTATTGTTTCAGGACAATGTGTCGGAAAGGTAAAGGCTTTAACGAGCGATCATGGAGAAAATCTTTCATGCGCTTTGCCGGCCATGCCGGTTGAAATTTTAGGTTTTGAGCATTTACCTCAAGCAGGGGATCCTTTCTCTGTCACCGCCACTGAGGCTGATGCCCGACGCATCGTAGAGAACCGTATCGACAAACACCGTGCCCAAAATTTGGGTTCTAGTGGGAAGATGAATTTGGAAGGCCTGTTTTCCAAGATTCAACTGGGTCAGATCAAGGAATTAAATGTCATCGTGAAAGCAGATGCGTTTGGATCTGTGGAAGCAATCAAAGACAGTCTGATGAAGTTATCTACAGAAAAAGTTAAAGTCAAACCCATCCTCTGTGCTGCGGGGGGCATCACAGAAAGTGATGTTCTGCTGGCAAGTGCTTCGGGTGCCATCATCATCGGATTTCAGGTGCGACCCGAAACGAAAGCAAGGCAACTTGCGGAAGCAGAGCAAGTGCCTATTCAGTGCTACCAAATTATTTACGAGCTTTTAGATGATGTCAAAAAATCGATGCAGGGGCTTTTAGAAAAGAAAAAAGTGGAAAAATTCTTGGGTCGTGCTGAAATTCGTCAGATTTTCACAGTACCAAAAATCGGAACAATTGGAGGCTCTTGCGTGATTGACGGTAAGATCATTCGGGGCTCTAATGTTCGGTTGCTTCGAGATAGCCGTATTATTTTTGAAGGTAAAATGAGCTCATTGAGACGATTCAAAGATGACGCGAAAGAAGTATCTTCGGGCTTTGAATGTGGTATTGGCATTGAAAATTACCATGACCTTAAAATTGGAGATCTTGTGGAAGCGTACCAAGTGGATTACGTCACACCTGATTTGAATTGAGAAGATATGCAAGAAACTCGAAGAATGAAATTGCAAGCTTTGATACGTCAACAGCTTGTAGCATTGGTCCCCCAAGAGATCAAGGACCCAAGGGTGGTTCGGGTAACGTTCACTTCGGTGAATATCTCTCCAAATGGCGCACATGCGAGAATTTTAGTCAGACTCAACTGCCTTCAGGCTTTAGAAGGTCAAGCTACTTCCGAGACCATGAAAGATTGCTTAGCAGGATTGAACTCGGCTTCTGGTTATTTAAGAAATCTTTTAGGTAAGATCCTCTCTGTGAGACATGTTCCACAATTAGCTTTTGAAGAAGATGTAGGCTTTGAAAATGCTATCAAAGTCGAAAGCCTTTTAAAAAGCCTTTCCTGCTGAGAACGATGGTGAACGGAGGGCTTTTAGTTCGTAAGCCTCGGGGAATCAGCTCGTTTGACGTCATTCGAGCCCTTCAACCAGGAGCAAAAGCAATGAAAATAGGCCACACGGGAACATTGGATCCCTTCGCAGAAGGGCTTTTAATCATTCTCGTAGGAAAAGCAGTCAAGCTTGCTGAGTATTTTTTGAACGCTTCAAAAACCTACCGAGGCACCTGGTGCTTTGGAGAAACGAGTGCCTCTTTAGATCCCACAACGCCCATCCAAAAGGTTCGATGTGTTATCCCCTCTTACGAAACCCTCAAGAAACAAGCGCACACATTTACGCAAAAACCCTATGAACAAATACCTCCGATGTTTTCTGCCAAAAAAAAAGAAGGAAAACGTCTTTATGAGTTAGCGCGCTTGGGTCAAGAAACGACCCGTTCGAGTAAAACCTGCTTTTTAAAAAAGTTTACCATGGAAAGTTACGAGCCTCCTCATGTCACTTTTGAAGTAACTTGCAGCAGTGGGACCTACATACGAACTTTAGTGAAAGATTTTGCGGAATCCCTAGGAAGCATGGCTTTACTCAAAAGCCTTCTGAGAACGCAAAGTGGAGGTTTTGAACTCAAGCAAGCATGGACTTTGGAAGCAATCTCTGAGCACCCTCACTGGGAAGAGCTTCCTTGTTTCGTCCCCTTTGACCAACTCATGAAGCATTACCCCCAAGCTCAAGCCACCCCAAGTGAAGGTGTAGCGATAGCTCAAGGAAAACAAGAAGTAGTTCGAAGGCTTCTTCAAGAAGCTAGGGATTCAGAAACTGTTGGCATTTACCAAGAATCCCAACTCATTGCCATTGCCCAAAAAAAAAAAGAGCTTTGGCACCTAAAAAAAGTATTCATAGAGGCTTTTTGAGCGCTCATCAAGCATAAAATCTGAGAAGGCACTTGCAACCTTTTGAAAAACTTGTCAAGGTTTCTTCAGTGAAAATCAATCATTGAGATAAGGAAGACCATGAACCCCTCGGATACCGAACTCCTACAATGGGCAACTCAAGCAGCAGAAGCAGCAGGAGAATGCCTTGCCTTTTACTATCAAAAACCCTTGAAAGTACAAGAAAAACAAGGAATTAATCGACGTACCAGTCTGGTAACGAACGCGGATTTTGAAGCGCAGGAGAAGGTATTTGAAATTTTAAAAAAAAAGACTCCTGATTTTAGTTTTTTATCTGAGGAATCCGAACCTGAAATCCGAAATCATCCAGGCCGATGGATCTTAGATCCTTTAGATGGAACCACCAATTATGTCCATGGGTTTCCGATGTTCTGTGTCTCCATTGCAGCTCAGTGGCAGGAGGTCCTGAAGGTAGGGGTCATTCACCATCCTATTCTCAATGAAACCTACACTGCTATACGTGGTCAGGGCACTTTCCTCAATGGAATGAAAGTGTCTGTCTCACACACTAAAACTTTGAACCAATCTCTTCTTGCTACCGGCTTTCATTATGATGCACCTTCCGATTCCAAAAATTTTCGTCAACTCGCACAAAATGCACGGGGCATTCGAAGAACAGGAAGTGCTGCTTTAGATTTAGCCTATACCGCACGAGGTATTTTTGACGGATTCTGGGAACGCAATTTGGCACTTTGGGATATTGCAGCAGGTTGCTTAATGGTAGAAGAAGCCGATGGCTTGATCACTGATTTTCATGGCCATTCTTTTACGGAAAACCTCAAATCCCTCATTGCTTGCAACAAAATGCTCCATCCTTACCTACTTTCCCACTTACAATCCTCTTGAACAATCATTCTTATAGACTTTTAGAGCACATTCTCAAATAATGATTCGGTGTCTTGGTTTTATATTCTTCATCAATCTACCCATGAAGCCCTTCTTTTAGAGGCCTTGGTCCTTCTTGCCCTCGTTTTTTTTTATACTGTTTTTTGGCTAGTGGAATACAAAAAACACCGTTTTGAGACTATCTCCCATTTGAATGATCAAGCAACCTTTTACCTTCACGAAGTTTTGAGATTTTCAGCATTATTACGTTTAGAGATCCTCGGAAACCAAAAAACCGACTTAAATACTCTGAAAATACAACTGGCAGAGGAAAGAAAAATCACTGCCACTTTAGAGCAGGAAAAAAAACAATTACAAGCATTACTGGAAACGGCCCAAAAAAATACGCTTGAAAAAGAGGGCGCCAATAGCTCCTCAGCAACCGAGCTTTCTGGTACAAATTCTGAAATGCAAGAAAAAATCAAAGACTTAGAAGAGAAAATACAAGAATACGCTTTGCTGCAAGAGGATCTCGCTCATTTAAAAGAAATTTCAGAAGAAAACAAAAAATTGAAAAAACTTCTTGAAAATACGGTCCCTACTCCATCAGCACCTAAGAATTCCGTAGAAAAACCCCCAGAAGAACCTCAACCCGAGTCCCAAGTAAAGCCAGAACCTGACCTTCTTCATGAATTTGAAAAAATGTTAAAAAACTAAGCTTTTTTTAGTTTGCATCTTTTCCTCAATCTCGCTTAATGTCATAAGGATTGATGGAAAACAATCCGCGCGACTTGTAAGGTCGCTCATATCGTTTAAAAACAATCATTTTAACTGGAGGCAATCGACGTGACTAATTTAGAAAAAAATCCCAAGGGAAATAAAATTTTACCCGTAGCCTTACTGGTGTGCTTTTTAGGTATTTTTGTGGCGGTGGTCTTCCTGATGAAAAATCAATCCGCTCTCGCCTCCCGGCCTTATTTTGTTCACAAAGATCCTCCTCATCCCCGTGCTATGGCGAAAATTGGAGATGAAATTATCGACGAAGAAGTCCTCATAGGAGAGGATAAATTCGATTTCTTTGAATTAGAGAAAAAAAAATACGACCTTCAGATAGAGCGTATCAACAAGCTAATGATCGAAAAACTGATAGGGTCAGAAGCGAAAAAAGCGGGAATGCCTCTTGAAGAGTACATGAACAAAAAAATCATCCCAGCGAATATTGTGATTTCTGATGCAACTATTGCAAAATTCATCGAAGAAAAGCATATCCCCGCGGAACAAGCAACCCTCCATAAGGAACGTATTCGCGGTTACTTGCAAAACATGAAGAAACAAGAGGTCGTCCAGCAGCACCTAGCCATAATCACAAAACCTAATCCCGTTGAGATCTACATCAAGAAGCCTAAATTACAAATTTCAATTTCCGTCGATCAAGCTCCTTTATTAGGAAAAAAAGATGCGCCTGTCAGCATCATCGCTTTTTCTGATTTTGAGTGTCCTTTTTGTTCGCGTGGAGCAGACATCCTGAACCAAGTGAAAAAAAAGTATGGCAACAAAGTCAATGTTGCTTTTAAACACTTTCCTCTAGCCATGCACCAGCATGCACGTGAAGCATCGGAAGCCTCTATGTGCGTGAATGAACAAGGATCTGATAAATTTTGGAAGTTTCATGACCTGCTCTTCAAGAATCAAGACAAGCTTGATGCCAAGAATCTTGAAATTTTTGCAAAAAAATGTGGGGTAGATGAGAAAAAATACAAGGCCTGTGTAGAAACCAAGAAATACGCAAGCCTCGTCCAAAAAGATCTGGAGTCCGGTGAAAAAATCGGCATTAAATCAACACCCACCTTTTTTATCAATGGACAAATGCTCAGTGGAGCAGTTCCATTAGAACAGTTCTCAGAAATCATTGATGAGGAGTTACAATCCTTAGGTTAGTCCTTGAGGGGGGGGGGTACAGCCCCCCCTTTTTTTTTCTCACTTCCTTTCAAATAGCCAAACACACTCGGATCCTGTCAAGCCTTTTTCCCGACCCTACTCGTCCCACTGACGCGACCGCTATGGTATTTTTTCATAAGAAATAGCCTTCAGCCCTTCATGAGTTTTTTTCCATTCCAGTTGTACTTATTTTGCAATACTGCAACTCATGCATTTTTGAATCATGGATCAAAAGATTTCATCAAATTCCTATAAAAATAAACTTAATCAATTTTTAGACTAAATTTAATCTTATTCATAGAATTCATGAAACGGGAACTGATTGCAATAATTCCAAAAACTGCTAAAAAAAAATTGATTTAAAAATTTTTTTAAAGTACAGGTTCTACATGAAAAAATGGTTCTTCGTTGGGATGCTGGCCTTTTTATACCATTCTTCTTTTGCTCATGCTATGCACTATGATAGTCCAAGCATTAAAAAACTAAAAACTTCACATTCGAATTCCAATCTACCCAGATGCCTCGTTTTTTCTCAAATGGTCATTACTGATGCCAAGTTTTCAGAGATTCTTCAATCAAACGATTCTCAGAACATTAAAAAATTAAAAATTTCACATTCAAAAATTGATCCTCAGCTATTTAAAAGACTGCCTTCAGGTCTTGAAGAACTATCTCTTGAATCTGTGATTGATCTTGATGGAAATGTTGTTGCAATGCATCATTTTTTAACAGATGTTGCCTATAGAAACGACTTAGAAAGGTTAGCTCTTAAAAATCAGCAAATAGGCGATTCCGAAGTAGTTTTGATTGCACAAATGCAAGGACTCAAAAACCTCAACCTCTCTGAAAATCAAATCACAGGCCAAGGTTTCAGCGAGATCACTCATATGAATGAACTTGAAGAGTTGAATCTCAGCGAAAACCAGATCGGTTCTTTTAGCATGAAACCATTGGGCTGCATGCCAAGCATGAAGCGATTAAATCTCGCTCACAATCAGATAGGCGATACAGAATTATTTTTGATTAAGCCCATGCAATCCATTGAAGAATTAGATCTTAGTTTCAATCAGATCGGAGAGGCTGGAGTTTCTACTATTGCTCAAATGCTCGGGCTTACGAAATTAAATCTTGCCAGCAATCATATAGAGGATGCTGGAGCTGCATACATTGCTATGCTCTCTGAGCTACGATTAAATTCTTATGAAAATCAAAACCAGAATTCCATCAGAAGGATGACAAACTTGAATCTTAGCTCCAATGTCATCGGGACAACGGGAGCTTCTTATATTGCAAAAATGCAGGGAATAACCCACTTAGATCTTAGTTCTAATAATATAGAAGATGCAGGAGCGACATATATTGCTCAAATGCAGGGAATAACAGAATTAAATCTAGGCTCCAATGGCATCGGAACAAATGGTGCCATGCACATCGCTCGGATGCATGGAATGAAAGTATTGAACCTGCAATCCAATAATCTGAGAGATAGTGGCGCTCAATACATTGCTCATATGAAGGGGTTAAAGAACTTGGATCTTTCATTCAATGGCATTGGAAAAGATGGAGCATCTCACATTGCTAAAATGAAGGAACTTGAAACCTTGAATCTCAACTGCAATCATATCGAAGATGAGGGGGCAGCTAGCATTGCAAAAATCAAGGGAATGAAAACCTTGCAGCTTAGCTCCAATGGCATCGGAGATATTGGTGCGGATCGCCTTTCCGAAATGCAGGGCATAAACGTCTTGAATCTGAAAACAAATAAAATAGGTGTATCAGGAGCAGCTCATATTTCTCATATGGAAGAGATCATAACCTTGGACCTAAGTGATAATCAGATTGGAGAAGCGGGAGCAGCTCATATTGCTCATATGCATAAAATAAAGCATTTAAATCTTGGTCTTAATCATCTTGGAGACAAGGGAGCAGAACATATTTCTCAAATGCATGGAATTGAAAATTTACTTCTCGATAATAACAATATCGGAGGATCTGGAGCATCTCATATCGCTCAAATGCATGGACTTAAAATTTTGTATCTGCATTACAATAAAATTGGAGAATCGGGAGTAGCTCAAATCGCCAGAATGCAAGGAATTGCATCCTTGAATCTCGGTTATAATAATATCGGAGAAGCAGGAGCAGCCTATATTGCTCGGATGCAGGGGATCAAAAATTTGTATCTCAGTTGCAATAATATAGGAGATTCAGGAGTAGTACATATCGCTCAAATGCAGGGGATTAACCATTTGGACCTGAGTTCTAATAAAATCGGAGAAGCGGGCGCAGCTTATATTGCTTCTATGAGAGGAATGAAACATTTGAATCTTGGTCTCAACCATATCGGAGAAGCGGGAGCAGCTTATATTGCTAAAATAAAGAGATTGAAAAGTTTGAATCTTCGTAAAAACAATATCAAAGAAGCGGGAGCAGCTCACATTGCTCAGATGAAGGGCATTCAAGCTCTGTATCTGAGTTCTAATCAAATCGGAGAAGTGGGAGCAGCTCATATCGCTCAAATGCAGGGGATTGAAACTTTGTATCTCGAAATGAATACTATTGGAGATGCTGGGGCAGGTCATATCGCTCGGATGCGGGGAATTAAAAACTTGAATCTCTCTGGAAATAAAATGGGAGTGCTTGGAGCAGCTCATATCGCTCGGATGCAAGGAATTCAGACTTTGGATCTGAGTTCTAAAATGTTTGAAGAACAGCTTAAAAATCAGATTCAAGAGAAAACTAAAAATCGAATGATCGATTGGAGTATTTTTGAGAATAATATCGGAGATACCGGAGCAGCTCACATTGCCCGGATGCAGGGGATAAAAACTTTAAATCTCGCTGGAAATAAAATGGGAGCTCTTGGAACAGCTCATATTACCCAAATGCAAAAGAAAGGAGTTCGTGTTTGCACACTTGAGCAGAAACTCACGATTGCGCATTCCCATGAAAATAAAGACCCGAAAGATTCTACCAAGTAACTTCCGATCACAGAGACCGCAATAAATCATGAAGCCTCAGAAGACCATGACAAGATCCGGACACATCCACCACGGGCAAAACAGAAATCTGAGTGTCTCTTTGTTCCATCAATCGTAAAGCATCTAGCGCCATCGTTTCTGGAGTGACGGTAATAGGGTGTGCACTCATCACCTGGTGGGCTTTCAAATCAAAAAACTGTTCTCTATACTTCAAAAAACGTCTCAGATCTCCGTCAGTGATGATGCCCAAAAGCTTGCTCTCTTTCATCACCAAAACAGCTCCCATGGATTTTTTCGTACTCTCAATGACAACCTCCTCCATAGTCGCTTCAGGAGAAACACTTGCAACGGAACCATACATAAAATCAGATACCTTTAAATGCAACCTCTTGCCTAAAACCCCACCGGGATGATTTTGAGCAAACCCACTTGCATCAAAACCTCGCATTTGCATCAGCGTAATTGCCATCGCATCCCCCAACGCAAGCGCTAACGTGGTACTGGTTGTAGGCGCAAGATTGTGCGGACAAGCCTCAGTTGCCACCTTCGCATCGATCCAAACCTGAGATTGATGAGCCAGTTGAGAGTCAGCATTCCCCCCCATACCCACAATGGGCACTTGCTTTTTATGAATGGAAGCAACGAGCTTAAGGACCTCTTCGGTATTTCCCGTGTAACTCAAAGCAAGCAAACAATCTTCAGAACGAATCACCCCCAAATCCCCATGCAACCCTTCCGTAGGATGTAAAAAAATAGCAAGGCTTCCCGTACTCGATAAAGTCGCCGCAATTTTTTGACCGACTTTACCAGACTTACCTACTCCCGTAACTACGATCTTTCCCCCTGCATCTAAAGTACGACTCAAATAGTCTAAAGCCTGCACAAAAGGATGCGGATTTTCCTGAATGCGTTGAGCACAAGCTGCAATCATCTCTCCCTCAAGGGTTAAAACACGCACCACTTCGTCAGCCCATTTTTTTTCCATAGTTCACCCTTCAGTTGCACAAAACTCAAGTACAAGAGACAATGATTCTCGTGAAATCTTTCGTTTTTCTAGCTATTCTTGGAACACTTACTTCCTGCATGAGCACCTATATGAAAAATATTGCAGGAGAATCATCACAGACCTACGAAAGAAATTACTTCTCGGATTTTAACACAGTTTGGCAAGCCGTTTTAGAAACTTTAAAAAATAATCAAATGGACGTCACCAATCGGGAGGGCGGGTACGTTCAAACTAAATGGATTGACAATACAGCGGAAAAAAACTTCACAGTTGCCCTGGGAACTGCCGGAGACTACCTCAAAGCCCAGTACCGTTTTCGCATCTGGGCTGCCAAGGGATTTTTTAATGGACATCCCGCCATCAAAGTCAGTGTCCAAAAAGAACAATTGGTCCAACGCGATGCTTTAGAAACCTGGAGAACTATTGCCACAGACTCCATCGATGAAATGACATTACTTTATCGCATTGGTAGACTTATTCTCATAAGAAATAAAATTCAAAAAGAACAAGAAGAAAAAATCAAAAAAGAATTTCAACAAAAATAGTATTTTTTATTAAAAATGCTATAATCAACGCGTAGCTTTTGATGTAATGGGGAGAATAATATGCCCATTGAGACTTCTTCTTATATTCCAGATATCCATCGTATCGAAGAAACGCTGAGAAGAGACGCTCAACGCTCTGAACAAAAATCAGAGCAAAGAATCAACAGTATCGAAAAAAATTATGAATCTGAAAAGATCAGGAAAGAAAAAAAAACCCAAGAAGAACTCCGTCGCATTCAAGACGCACATGATCAAAGCAATGCTAATCAACGAGATAACTATCAAAAATCCTTAGAAAAAATTCGAGAAAACCATTATAACCAGTTTGGAAGAACAAAAGAAGACGAATCAAAAAAAATCTTAGAACAGCAGGTAAATCGGTTAAAAAATGAATATGATCAATCAGAAGAAATGAATAAGAAATACTTAGATCAAGCTCTTAAAAACTTTGAAACCAATGCCCAAGAGATAAACGAAAAAAACAGAAACAATTTAGAAAAGATCCAAAGAGATCATAATGAAGCAATCCATCTACTGAAAAATCAAATGAAAACTGCTTCTTTAAACGAACCACAAAAACCAGCAAAAACAGATCCCATCTCACAATCTTTAAAAGAAACCTTAGAAGATCAGGATTTTAAAATCAAACAATTACAGGATAACCATGCAGCCACTCTCAGAAATCTTCAAAATAAAGCCCAAAGGAAAGAACGTACGGACACTGAGAACTTGGAAGATAGGATCCAAGAGAAAGAAAAAAATTGGAATAGTTTACTTCTTCAAGAAAAAAAAGACCATGATCAAGAAAATCATGAAAACCAAGCTCATTTAAATGAAATCATGAGCACGATGGATACTCTCAAAAAAGAAGAAAGAGCGTACTTAGAAACAAAAAACGAAAAACAAGCTTCAGAAATGAGCGCTAAAAATGAAACAGTCATGAAAAAACAAGAACAAAGTTATCAAAATGCCTTCAAAGAACAAAAGAACCTCAGTGATGAAACAATCAGAGACCTTCAAAAAAAACTGGATCAAGCCACACGAAACATGAGCCAGGCAAGAATCCAAGCAGATCATGCTGAAAAAAAAGCAGCACAGCAGTATCAAAAAACCCTAGCTATCGCTCAGGAACATCAGGAAGAAAATATCCAGGCTCTTTCCGCAAAATATACTGATCAAATTGAGCAATTAACTCAAAACACTCAAACCAAGTTACAACAAGAAAAAGAGCATGCAGCAATGGTCCATTTAGGAGAACGAGAACAAATACAGTTTCTGGACCATGCACGAGACGAAGCCGAACAAAAACTTGTCCGAGAAGAAAACCTCAACAAAATGGACAAAGATCAGCTTTTGAAAAAATTTGCTACTTCTTTCGAGAAGCAAAAGAGACTGCATGAGTATCAATTTGACTTGCAAAAAAATGCATCCCAAAGCACACTTGTCCATCAGCAAGAAGATGCTAATCTTCATTACCATACAGCGCACAGAACGTTTCAGCAGCAACAATCGGAACTATCGCATGAGTACGAAAAAAAGCTTTTGAAACAAAAGGAAGATTACGATCAACAAATTGAAACCATCAAACTAGAAAAACAAATAGAATTTCATGAAAGGGAAAGGCAATTCAAAGAAGAGTATGAAAACCAACATCATAACTATGAGCGTCAAATGGCACAAGCAGAATCTCGATTCAAAGCACGAGAAAATGACCTGGAACAAAATTACCGAAATGAACTTGATAAAGTGAGACACGCCCATGAACTTACCTCCAAAAAGAAAAGTTAAGATTATTTGTACATTAGGACCCTCCTGCCATCCCACCACCCTTTCAGGTATGATAGACGCAGGCATGGACCTCGCAAGGTTCAATTTTAGTCATGGAACCCAAGCCTTTCATCAGCATCTCATGGATTGCGTTCGAAAAGAGGCAATTCAAAAAAATCAAACCATTGGTATTTTACAAGACCTTCGGGGTCCCAAATTACGATTAGGGGCATTGATTCAAGACGTAGAATTAGAACCAGGAGAGAAAGTGGTGCTTTATCCGGAAGGAAACCAAGCTCCTTCGAGCAACGCTTTACCTATCGATCACAATACCGCCCGTCTTCTTCTACGCTACAGTCAAAAAAAAGCTAAGCTTTTATTCAATGATGGTCAGGTGCAAGGCCATATCCAAAAGATCAAAACCCAAGAAATTCACGTAGAAATTGAAAAAGGAGGCTGGGTAGGAAGTCACAAAGGCATCAATATCCCCGGAAGCTCTCTTCCTATGCCTTGTTTAACCCGCAAGGATTTAGAAGACCTGAAGTTTGGACTGCGTGAAAAAGTAGATATGATCGCCTTATCTTTTGTGCAAAGTCCGAAAGATATTCAGCTGTTACGAAAAAAGATCAAATCTTTCAGCAATTGGATGCCCCTTTTAGTCACCAAAATAGAACGCGAAGAAGCCCTCGATTGCTTGGACTCCATCTTAAATGTAAGTGAAGCTATTTTAATTGCACGAGGAGATATGGCCGTAGAAATAGGAGCTCAACGCGTTCCTTTTATTCAAAAAAAGATCATACATGCTTGTAATTTACGAGGCTTACCTGTCATTACGGCCACTCAGATGCTTGAATCCATGATCCATACTTCAGCGCCTACACGAGCTGAAGCAAGTGATGTAGCCAATGCCGTTTGGGACGGAACTGACGCAGTCATGCTTTCTGGAGAAACCGCAACTGGCAAGTATCCGGTAGAAGCAGTAAAAACCATGGCACAGATCATCTTAGAAGCGGAAAAAACCCCCTACACTGCCCCAACTCGAACTTCGAACTCCACGGTGGAGGCCATTGAAAAAAGCGCAGCGCAAATTGCTTTAGATATTCAAGCCAAGGCAATTGCTTGCTTCACCCACTCAGGTCAAGCAGCGATCACCTTGGCAAAATACCGGCCCAAAACTTCCATTGTGGCCATTACCGATCAAGCCTCAATTTTAAGACGTCTTTCTGCCGTATGGGGCATTCGAGGTATTGTGATACCCAAATTAGCACCTACCGATGCTTTACTCGAACTGATCATCCGAGCTCTAAAAGATCATGGCTGGGTGAAAGACCGAGATCAGATCGTGATCACAGCAGGAATCCCCACACTCAAAAGAGCCACTACCAATATGATACAAGTCCATCGTGTAGGGGACTCAAAAACCCGAAAATTTGAATTTAAATAAATTTCAGCAAGTGCATAATCCCGATCATACCCCTCAAAATCAAAGGAGGAAAAATGAACCATTTTGCATCCTATTTGTTAAGAAGAGACTATGTAATAAATTATAAAAATTTATTTTCTTATCTCTTCAGTTCGTGACTTAGAAAATCACACTTTTTCAAGAAACCAATCCCATTCCCTTTTTAGGGCCTAAAAAACTATTGATGTTTTAAGAAGGTTGCATTATATCTTACGAAGATCCTGTATCAACAAGAAAATGCTATGTGGGGCAATCATGAAAAATACCAAGGCTCGAGAGACAGACCAGAGAATAGTACAACTGAAAATCACGCTCCTTCGAACCAAACCCATCGTTTGGCGACGTATCCAAGTCCCGGCTAGTGCAACATTTCAAGACTTAGCTGGAATCATCAATATCGCCATGGGTTTTTTTGATTACCACCTTTATCTTTTCACAGTCGCAGACGAATGGGTAGGCAACAAGGAATTCGATCAGGGGGAAGAGTGGATTTCAGACGCCCTCGTTCACTTAGGTGCCGTGGCTGATCAGGGAATAATGAAGTTTTCTTACGAATACGACTTTGGTGATTCATGGAAGCATAAAATTCTTATTGAGAAAGTACTTCAAGCAGATCCCTCCCAAAAATACCCGGTATGCATCGCAGGCAAAAATGCCTGTCCACCAGAAGATTGCGGAGGTGTTTGGGGATTTGAATCACTCAAAGAAATCATGGCAAATAAAAAACATCCTGAATACAAAGAGATGCTAGAATGGCTAGGTGAGCCCTACGATCCCTTGGCTTTTGATCGGGAACAAGTCAACCGCCGATTGATCCAACGGTATTGAGAAGGATTCCCTTCTAGCATCCCAAGAGCATGATCCTCGAGTTAAGCCTGAGAATATGCGTTCACATGAAACAGGCTCGTGAGCAGCTAAAAAAGTTGATGGAAAAACCCCTGAGAAGTAATGATCATCCCATGAAACCCTTGCTTTTTTTTGGATAGCAGCTTTTTTATACAATCCTTCTTGGGCAAGTGCCGTGCAACATAGCTGGGACTTTGAACCTCCTGTTTCTCATCGATTCAAGCTTCCCAGGTCTTTTGAAACAATCGTCACTGATACCGAGTTAGGCAAGCTTTTTCAAAGAGACCATTTGGGAGCCATCCAAAAATTGACCCCAGGCTATTGATGAGCATAACTCCAAGTCTTCATGAGCTATAAATTAATTAGGTTACATATCTTGAAGGTAATACCTTGCCCATTGATCAGATTTTAAAAAAATTTGTGGATCACGAGCTTAAATGTTTGACTCTTAAAAATCAGCACCTCAGTGATTCTGAAGCACCTCTCATTGCTCAATTGCCTATGCTTAAAACGATCGCTCTATCGAACAATCTCATCACAGATCAAGGTTTCAGAGAAATTATCAAACTTGCGCAGACTTGAACATTTAGATCTGAGCTATAATGCCCTTGGTTCTCTTGGAGCTACAGCAACTTACACCGAGCTGAAGAATCAATCGATTAATCCTTAACCACAACAGAATCGACGATGCCGATGTTTCATACATCGCAAAAATGGAGAATATTACAACCTTAGATCTCAGCTTTAATCAAATCGGAGAGACTGGCGTAGCTGCTATTTCTGGAACGAAAGAGCTCACAAAGTTAAATCTTTCCCATCATCAAATTGGGAATGCTGGTGCAAAGCACCTTTCTCAGATGCAGCGGATTCCGAGATACCATACTACTGAGACCCCTGATGGCATTACCGACTTGAATCTGAACTCGAATCGAATCAAAGACACGGGTACAGACAGTATGGATTACGACGTATTGCGTTATTTTTCTTTCATGCAACCAATTACAGAATTAAATCTCTCAAACCATCAAATCGAAGTTGACGGAGCTTGCCAGCCTTCGAATCTCCGGGACTTAACTACTTAAAACTCGGGTGCAATGACGTCAGAACTGACGGGGCCATTAAATCTCAAGAACAACCATATCGGAGATGAGAGAGTTCGTTACCTTGTCTCTTTGCGGCAGAAACCGTATCGAAGCCCCCGACACCGCTCACCTTGCTCAGATGTGGGCTTGCCTCCTAGATCTCAGCGACCATTCCATCAGAGATGAAGAAACTGCTTCTATTTCAAATAGGCAAGGACTTACCACTTAAACCTCAAAATTGCATGGGAGAGACGCCTCAGCACCTTGCGCAAGCAAGGATCTGCTTGTAGACACGCAACGATGAGCATTCTTCATCCTATGCAGGTAATTTATTCAATCAAAATAACTGTAAAAAAAAACACCCTTCAAAAAAAGTTATTTTGAACGTTCGTCAGGAATGCTAGGTTCAAAAAAAATCTCAGGACTTCAATGGATCACCTAAATCCAAGAACCCGAACATTTGCATTTAAATAAATTCCATGGTAGGAGTCTCTCAAACCATGACAACCTCTCAAACACCCATCATGAAGCAATACTCTTCCCTGAAAAAGGAAGTCCCGGACGCACTTTTATTTTTTAGACTGGGGGACTTTTACGAACTTCTTGGAAACGATGCCATCGTAGCTTCCCAGCTCTTGCAAATCACGCTCACCTCAAGGGACAAAAAAAAAGCTGACCCCATTCCCATGGCAGGTGTGCCACATCATAGTGCCTCAGGTTACATTCAAAAACTCCTAAAAGCGGGCAAAAAAGTCGCCATTGCTGAACAAATGGAGCCGGAAGTCGGGAAGAACAAAGAAAAAATTGTCGAGCGAAAAATCGTACGCATCCTCACTCCAGCGATTCAATTTGAGTCAGAAGGCTTTGAGCTTCATTACCTTGCCACTGCAGTACCTACTAAAAAATCCCTGTGGATCTTAGCCTGCTTAGATGCCTCGACAGGACAGACCTTTCTCAGTGACCCGCTTGATTTAACGAGTATTGCTCAAGAATGTCAGCAACTTCCCATCCAGCATTTTTTAAATGCTTTCCCCCAAGAACTCACTTCAGAAACGATCCTCAAACAAAATACTCTGAACGAAGTACTACCCAGCAATTACTTAAGTCAACAACAAGCCCAAGAAATTTTAAAAAAACAATATGCTATCGAAGCCTTGGATCCTTTTTTTCCTTCGCAAGCATCCGTTTTAGCCTTAGGCATCTTAATCTGCTACCTGCTTCGAACTCAACAACAAGAGCGTTTAGGACATCTTCAACTTCCAGATCCACTTCACTCCCAGCAATCAATGATCTTAGGTCCGCACACCCAAGAGAATTTAGAGCTTGCGACACTGTTTGACTTCATCAACAAAACACACTGTGCTTTGGGAGCACGCCAATTACAAGCTTGGCTGGATGCACCTTTGATCGATTCTTGCGCTATCCAAGATCGTCAGCAAGCCATTTTAGAACTACAAGACGAAGAGGTGGATTTTTTAAGATCGATTTACGACCTCAAACGCATCTGTGCTCGTATTACCACAGGACAAGCCCGTCCTCAAGACACACTCGCTTTAGGTAAATCATTGATTCATTTAAAACCATTAAAAAAACTGCTTCAAAAAAAAAATACCCCCCTACTTCGAGAGTACTACGAAGAGGCCAAGCATTTAGACCAGGATTTGCAAGCACTGACTGATCAGATCTTAACACAGCAGCAAGAGCCCGCTCCTGTAACAACAAAAGAAGGGGGGATTTTTCGGAAGGGATTCCATCCTTCTTTAGATCGTCTGATTGACTGCACACAAGAAGCTCAGATTTTTTTAAAAAATTTAGAAAATCGCGAACGCAAGGAAACGGGAATTGCTTCACTGAAAGTTCGGTATAACCGCGTTTTTGGTTATTATATCGAAATCACACAGACCCATCTGAAAAGTATCCCAGCTCACTACCAACGAAAACAAACGATGGTCGGTGCAGAACGGTTTTTTACGGAAGAATTAAAGCAATTTGAAGAAACAATCTTGACTGCCTCCCATAAACAAAAGACCCTAGAAGAGGAACTTTTTAGTGACTTAGTAGATGCTATCGAGTGTCAGATTCCGAAAATCATGCAAGCAGCTCATCTTTTTGGAGTGCTCGATGCTTTACTGAGTCTTGCCCAACTAGCACATCTTCCAGGATGGCACTTTCCTACGATTGATGACTCTTTAGCTTTAAATTTAGAAAATGCAAGGCATCCTATCGTAGAACAAAGCAGGCGGGGAAATTTTGTACCACACACACTTCATCTTACTCCTGAAACACGCTTGGCCCTTTTAATCACAGGACCCAATATGGGCGGTAAATCGACACTCATGCGTGAAGTGGCACTGATTGTGATTTTGGGACAAATGGGGTCGGCTGTCTGCGCTCAAAAAGCCCATTGGGGAGTCGTCTCTTCTATTTATACACGCATCGGTGCACATGACTCCATTTCACAAGGTCAGAGCACCTTTATGGTTGAAATGACAGAACTTGCTCATATTTTAAAATACGCCAATGCCCGATCCCTTCTTATCTTAGACGAAGTCGGACGGGGTACGAGTACCTACGATGGCATGAGTGTGGCTTGGGCTTCTTTAGAATGGATTTGTACAAAAATTCGAGCACGTACTTTTTTTTCTACCCATTACCATGAACTCGTCAGCCTCACCAAAAAATTACCGGGCCTAGCTAATGTTCACCTTGCCGTGGATACCTCAAGGGAACCCTTACGCTTTTTATACGAACTTCAAGAAGGAGCTATGCTAGAAAGCTTTGGCATTCAAGTCGCGCAATTAGCGGGATTACCTCCCCGAGTCATTCAGCGCGCTTATGAAGTTTTAGAAGAATGCGAATCCCATCCTAAGCAGCTTTCTTTATTTTCACTGCCCGCAAAACCTATCTCCAACAAAATTCATCCTGTTTTAGAAACAATCCAAAAACTTAATATAGAAGAAACTACACCTTTAAAAGCTTTACAATGGATCGAGCATTTTCAACAAATTTTAAAGCAAGATTAAAATGTGTACACGAGACCATAAACACCGTTTAAACTGCTTGCATAATTACCAGGCATCATAAAATTACTCAACCCCGAGCCGTATCCGTAGCTATTGAACATAGAATAATTATAAGCGGTACTTAAGTTTCTGATATATAAGTAAATATGATTAGTCCCTCTCCAATACTGGGTACCTAAAGCAGTGAACGCAACGTCCCCATCAAGCGCTACAGAGGCAACACAAAGACCACTTCCATAAGTATAACCGTACCCCGAATATAAACCAAAAATGCTGTAGGCAGTAATTAACGCAGACTGCGTGAAGCTAATTGAGCCTGACACATTCACCATAGAAGTGGCAGATATGCTAGCAGGAGTCAACGCATACACTCCTAAACTCATGCTATAAATATTATAATTACTAATAGAATAACTTGTGGGAACAGTATTCGCTATCCCTACTTGAGCAATTCCACTCACTCTTCCTGCAAGAGGATTATTGGAAACGGTAGGAATTAATCCAGCAACCAACGTTGCACTGTAATTGGTACCTACGACATATCCTCCATTAATCGTAAAAGAAATGGACTGAGCAGACGTAGTTGGCATGGGCACACAGCTACCGGTAGAAATTCCCGGTATCACCGATCCCATGGGACTCATCACAGGCAAAGAGGCAGGGGCTGTTCCACCACAACTCGTGACCTGCGTTAACAAAAACGCACTCAATAACAACTTAAAGAGTTTTTTTTCCATACGCAGCATTTAGCAAACGCGATGCCAAGAAAACATGCTTGAAGGAAAAAAAAACCGTTTACCAATGAATGAGGTGGCCAAAAAATAGCCAATAAGTTACGTTCTTGCAATGAACCTCTTGCAAGCAATGGATGCCTTTTTAGAATTTCAAAAGCTTGACCAGGGAGCTTCCTTAAAAACCCTTCAGGCATACCAACTGGATTTAAAACAGTTTCAATCGTGGTTACCCGAAGATATCCCCTGGGAAAGCTTATCTTCCACCCATATTGAAACTTTTTTAGAGCACTTACAAAGCTTGGGCCTTAAAAACACTTCGCTGGCACGAAAAATCAGCACTTTGAATGGATTTTTTAAATTCTGTTTCTTAGAAAACCACCTCGGCACGTATGTCACTGAGAAGATAAAAAGCCCCAAACTACCCAAATACTTACCACGTGTTTTTAGCTTTACTCAATTAGAAGAATTACTCCAAGCCTGTGCTTCAGGTTTAAACTACACCGGTGTCCAAAAAGACCTATTCACTTTTCGTGATCGGACATTGCTCACCCTGCTTTACGCCACCGGCACTCGAATCTCAGAACTTTTAAATTTGCAAGTGGAACATCTGGATTTTTCCAACTCTAGTTTGCGTGTTCAAGGCAAGGGAAATAAGCAACGCATCGTTCCTTTTGCTCCCCAAGCTGGATCACTTCTATTTGAGTACTTACAAGACTACCGACCCCAGCTTAAACCCCAATCCGATCATGTTTTTTTGAACCAACAAGGAAAACCCCTGAGTCGACAGTCCGTATGGAAATGCTTAAAAAAATTAGCCCAGCAAGCAGGCTTACCCCCCCTCTCCCCCCACGTCTTGAGGCATTCTTTTGCAACTCATTTAATGGAATCAGGAATGAACTTAAGAGTCCTTCAGATTCTTTTAGGGCACCAAGATTTATCAACGACTCAGATCTATACCCATCTCCATCCGGAACACCTAAAGACAGCTCACCGAAGGTTTCATCCTCGAGGATAGTATGCTAAAAGGTCTTTATGATCTCTTTTGCACAAAGAATGCAAAGCCTTTCCATTGAATTTCTGCCTTTTATCGCAGCGGTCGTCTTTCATGAATACGCGCATGCCTGGATGGCTCGACGCTTTGGTGACCCTACTGCGGAACAACAAGGCAGACTATCCCTCAATCCCCTGGTCCACTTAGACCCGGTAGGCACGATCCTCTTCCCTCTCATGCACTTTTTTACAGGGATCAATCTATTTTTTGGATGGGCGAAACCCGTACCTATCCAACCGCGTAAATTTAAACACTACCGAAGGGGCATTTTTTGGGTATCTCTTGCAGGAGTGGGTATGAACGTCATCCTTGCTATTTTATCTGCTGGGATTTCTTGCGCACTTCGCATCTTTTTGTCTAGAAATTTTTATTTTTATGAGCCTCTTGTTGCGATGGCGGATATTTCTGTAGGTTTAAATTACTCTTTAGCTATTTTTAATCTGATTCCCCTTCCACCTTTAGATGGAAGTAAAGTGCTTCAAGCATTTTTGTCACATGAAGCTTGTCTCAAGTATGAAGCTATTGCCCCTTACAGCTTCTTTATTCTCATGGGATTGCTATTCAGCGGAATTCTCTCACTTCTAAGCTATCCTATCTATTTTTTAACTGAAAATACTTTTCATTTTATCAGTTTGCTGTTTCAATAGGAATTTTGATGAAAAAAATCATGCTCTCTGCCATGCAACCTTCTAATGAACTTACCTTAGGCAATTATTTAGGAGCCTTAAAACATTGGGTTCATTTTCAAGAGCAACACGATTGCTTGTTTTTTGTGGTAGATCTTCACGCACTGACCATTCCGAAGCCACCTGAAGTATTCAAAAAACAAGTATACTCAGCAGTCGCCTGGTACTTAGCAGCTGGAATTGACCCAGAAAAATCTACTCTATTTATTCAATCTCATGTTTCAGAACATACAGAACTTGCCTGGGTTTTTCATTGTTTTTTGTCTATGGGAGAACTCTCCCGCATGACCCAGTTTAAAGAAAAAAGCGAGAAAGAAAAAACTGCTTCTGTAGGGCTTTTTACCTACCCAGCACTGATGGCAGCGGATATTTTACTTTATCAGACTCAGCTTGTACCTGTAGGAGAAGATCAAAGACAACATATTGAACTTACAAGAGATATTGCCAATCGCATGAATCATCTCAGTCAACAACCCCTTTTTACACTTCCCGAACCTTGGCATCCTGCTATAGGCGCTCGCATCATGAGTCTTCAAAATCCCGAAATGAAAATGTCCAAATCAGATCCCGATCCCTATGGAAGTATTTTTTTACTCGATGAGGAGGAAATGATTCTAAAAAAAGTGAAAAAAGCAAAAACGGATTCCCAATCAGAAATCACGCCCCCTCCGCATACTCCTGGTATTGCCAATTTGATTGCTATGCATGCAGCTTGTGCGGAAAAAACTCCAGAAGCTATCCTCTCTGAGTACTTAGGAAAACCCTACGGTTACTTTAAAATCCAGACAGCACAGCGCATCGCAGCAAAACTCAAACCCATCCAAGAAAAAATGCATCGACTTTTAGAAAATCGAGATTATCTGGACACATTACTCAAACAAGGCGCCCAAAAAGCTCAAAAACGCGCAAAGATGACACTTCATGAAGTCTTTGATCGCTTAGGCATTTTGAGGAAAACCTGATGGGACAACGTGTTCCGATTACTGTTCGACTCGAAACTTTTGAAGGCCCCTTAGACCTTTTATTGTATTTTATTCAAAGCCATGCTCTGGATATCTCTCAGGTATCCATTTATAAAATCACTTCTCAGTACTTAACTTATATTAAATTCATGCAAGAATTGAACTTTGATATTGCAAGTGAATTCTTAGTCATGGCAGCGACTCTTTTGCATTGGAAAAGCAAGGCCCTCTTGCCAAGCACCGTTTCTCAGGAGGAAGTGAGTTTAGAAACCACTCTCACCCCTGAAGAACTCATCCGGCAACTTTTAGAACATCAGCGCTTCTTAAAACAAGCAGAGATACTGAGTCAATTACCCCACCTAGGAGCGGAGACTTTTACGCGATCCAATCGCAAACCTCCCATAGAACGCATTTGGCGAGAAATGAATCTCTCAGACTTAACCTTGACCTACCAGGAGATTTTGATTCGTGCTCGAAAAAGAACCCAAGTGCTTCAGAAAGAAACGGTGTCTGTAGGAGATAAGATCCTAGAACTTTCATCTAAATTACCTTTAAATCAACTTATAGAATTTACATCCTTGATTTCCGACAATTCCCGTTCAGAAATCGTCGCTTCTTTTTTGGCTATTTTAGAATTGGGACGATTGAAAAAAATGAAGATTTTTCAAGAAGAAGCTTATGCCTCCATTTACGTGCAACTACTTGCCATGATTGAATCTTTTGAAAAGAATCTCTCTGATTTTGATCTCACCTCATCCTCTCAGGAGCCTGTCCCTTCGTGAGAAAAAGAATTGACAAAAATTGTCAGAGACTACAGAATACGGGAACGAGGATTTGAACATGGATTTAGAACCCTCTTCTGTGGAAGCAGACCAACCAGAAAAGCCAGTAGAAAGTTCGATCTTTTTAGAACCTCATCAGATAGCGGCTTCCCTAGAAGCGCTTTTATTTATTGCAGATAAGCCTCTTTCTTTGGAAAAACTGAGGACTGTTTTTGGATTTTCTGAAGAAGAAAAGCTTTTAGAAGAAAGCATCGATCAGTTACAGCAACGTTACTTGCAGAGCCGGCATGGCATTGAGCTCCTTGAGATAGCAGGCGGGTATCAGTTTCGTACCAAAACTGAGTATGCTTTTTTAGCGAAAAAACTCGTGAAGGTACAGACACAGCGACTTTCCAGTGGAGCTATGGAGTGTCTTGCCATTATTGCTTATCAACAGCCTACGATGAAGGAGCAGATTGATCAAATCAGAGGAGTTGACTCCTCTCATTTTATTCGTAATTTGCTTGAAAAGAAACTCATCCAGATTACCGGTCGATCCGAACTACCGGGGCGTCCGATGCTTTATGCGACAACACCTGAGTTTTTACAATTATTTGGACTCAAAGACCTCAGCTCGCTTCCTGCCTTACGAGAAATTGAGCAAATGATCCCCGAATCTGAATCAGATCGTCCCGAAGAAGAAAAGGATCCACGCGTACGTGAAATGAGGAAACTAGTAGCCCAGATGAAATCGAACACACAGGATCAATTAAAATACGATCCGAAAGAAGATGAAAAAATCCTTCAGCAAATGCGGGAGCGCATTCAAGCAATTCCTACCTCCTGCCCAACTTTAGATGCGATGGAAATGGCTCAAGAGCAGGAGGCAGTGCTTTAATCAAAATGGCTCAAGAACGCGTACAAAAAATTTTATCTCAAGCAGGCATTACTTCTCGTAGACAAGCAGAGCAGCTCATTCTTCAAGGAGCGATCACCGTCAACGGCAACGTCATTGCATTAGGAGCTCACGCAGAATGGGGCAAGGACGCCATCAAGATCAACGGGAAGTTATTGCAATACGATGAAGAACGCCTCTACCTTTTGTTTTACAAGCCTAAAAATGTGCTTTCTGTTTTCACCGATCCTTATCAGCGCTTGACCTTAAAAGATTATCTTCGACCCCTCAAAAAGCATCTTTACCCGATCGGACGTTTAGACTTCACCAGTGAGGGGCTTTTATTTTTAACGAACGACGGAGATTTTGGAGAAAAATTACAAAAAAAAGAAGATCTTTTGAAGCGCTACACGGTGAAAATCAAGGGCCATCCTGACGAAGAGAAGCTTGCTCGACTCTACCGTCCTTCCAGTTACGATGACCTCAAAATGAAAAAACTTCGACCTCACAGCGTCGAAATTTTAGAAGAACTTGCCAGTAAATCTTTAATAGAAGTAACGCTCTTAGGTCCCCAAGCCTTTGATCTACGTCTTTATTTTCAAAACCGTGGTTTTTTAGTAGAGAAAATCACGCGAACGGCTATTGGTCCTTTTACCCTAAAAGACCTCCAGCCTGGTTCCTACCGATCGATTAAACGCTCTCAAGCAATGGCTCTGATTCGACCTTCTCAGGAAATCCTGAAAAAAGAGGCCCCTGCTCACGAGAAGACCTAAAGGCAAAAGAACTTCATTTTAGACATAAACTAAGTAGTTTTATCTCTCCAAAGGCTGCAAGAGACATCAGGGATCCAGTCTCGCAATAAAAACGAAAACAAAGAGTATTCCCGCTCTCATTTCGTACTAAGAAACCCTTCAAAATGGATGAACACTACACAGTAGTCAAAAACTTTACCCGCAACAGTAACACCTGAATTTTATTTTTATAATGCTTAGGTCAAAAAATGCTTCTGTATCAGGAAAAAATAGCCAATGAGTTGAATATAGCACCCACAAGCGCAAGTCTACTACAAAACTAAGCCTTGGACAGCTTGAATTCCTCTTAAGAACTCCCTTGCGGGAGAACCCAAAAAAGACTCAGTCGATATTCATTCGCTCAAGCGCGTCTTTGACAGCAGATCAAGCCCTTGAACTTCCCTCAAGGCTTTCTGAAGAGACTTACCAGGATTCAATCTCAATCGGAGTCTGGTTTACGATCTTGAAAAGATCGAAAATCATCCTATCCATAACAAGCGCTATACCCTGTTTAGCTTTAAGAGACCCCGAACAGTCAAATATCAACAACGGTACACGCTTCAAAGGTCAAAAGTGGGTTACAACCCCAAGACCCATTCAAGAACATACCCATGCTGATCAACGCACTAGTCCGAAAAACCTTCAAAAAAACGATAAAATACCATCAGCGTTTTAAAAAGTTTCCTTGTAAAAATCAAGCATAGTGAAGCCGCGGTCTATAAATCATGAGATTGAGTTTCTCTACAAAGTCCAAAAATTAGTTTAATTTTTAATTTTATAAATTTAAAGAATTTTTAGAAGTGAGATTTTGTGATTTTTAATTTGAGTAAAATCTTGAAATCTGGCATTCAGATTTGGCAACTTTGATCGTAGCGGCTTTTGTGTAAATTCAGTGCGATCATAGTAGTTATAACTTCTCATTAGAGTTCTTCTTTTTTTGGTCGTTGTTGTATGTGGCTTCGGTTATCGCTGGATGGATCGTAAACTGAAGCCACAAACAACAATAGACCTAAGGAGTCGAGCTTAGGCAGAAATAAAGTATTAGTAAAAGTTATAGGGATATTTCTGTATGAGGTTCTCATGAAATCTGCTGATGCCTTGGAACATGGTCGGATCTATGGAGTTATGATGGTGTCTTTCGTGAGTCATTATCGAGAAGGATCAAATGCTACACTCAGGCTGGAATCCGAATCAGTCGTATTTCAACTAAGAAAGAGAATGACTTAGAGATTGATCTCGCTACAGATACCGAGAATCTCTTACCAGAACAAGCACCAAAATCTCAGAATAGAGCATGTGAATCTTCGGCCTAACGTGCTCTTTGATAGCAATGAGGATCCCCAGAGCCAAAAAATATTCTTAAAAGCGAGATTATCAGATTTTTTTCATGAGGTGATGAGCAAGCTTCCTATGAGGATCTAGAGACCGTATTTTGACACCTAAAACAACCCAGACCATGAGAAAAACCCGATTCCTCTATTCAGAGGATTCCACCCATCGGTAATGGTCTCTTTTCTTCTAAAGTCATCATTTTTTAGGTGACCCATCTCCCCGTTACCTGAAAAACCCCAAAAACGCAGCAAGGTCGCAAAAGCTTCACTGCAACGCTTCACCTCTAAACTTTTACCAAGATCATTTACAGTCCTGTACTACTTCTTATGCGTAAAAAATTCAGACAAGAAGATCAGCCCTCAATGAACCTTTGAGCGACCACTCCACAAAACCGCATCCAAGATCTTGACAATACGCCTATCTGAAACTAAAAAACCCCTGAGATATCGCTATCGAGCATTTTCTCAGAGGTTCAAAATTGGTTGCGGGGACAGGATTCGAACCTGTGACCTTTGGGTTATGAGCCCAACGAGCTACCGGGCTGCTCCACCCCGCGACAAAAAACTGTTCTCATCAGCCAGGACGCCGTCCAACTTACGTTTTCAGAGAAGAATCGTCAATGAAAAAATCAACACTTTCATCCCCTATCTAGTCTCATGTGTCCTTTTAAAAAAATAAGAAACTTTTTTGATTTAAATCGATTAGCTCACCCCATTCTCAAGAGCCGATCCTTAGAGCACTAAAAAAATCCACGACTAAAAAATCCATGAATTTTTTAAGCAATGGACAAAAAATAAATCGAAAAAAATGATTTTTAGAGCATTTCAGCCTGACATCACCCAACGATTTCACGATCTTTTCCCAAGTACCAGGGAACATTCGTGAGAATAAAGGCCTCACAAGAAAACAATTTTAGCGACATAGCACATTTAACTCTTTCAAAATCGAGAAATAAGCAGAACTCTGAGATCAGACAATACTTTTGTAAAAAAATAACTAAAAGTTTGACAATTTTTTTTTTTTAGAGTACGTCATCCATATGATAAAAACACCTTTTGTTGGGATGCTGGTTTTTTTATACTGTTCCTCAACCACTATTGCTATGCATCGTGATACCATAGCCCCGCAAGTTGCTTCAAATCTTGATGAAGTATTCAGTTTTTCTGGAACAACCATCACGAATGAAGAATTTTCAAAAATTCTTCAAAGTGATCATTTGCAAACCATGAAAAAATTAAGAGTTTCAGAATCAAGAATAGATCCTGAAATATTCTCGCATCTTCCTGCAAGTCTTCAGGAATTGATAGTGGATTCAGTCAAAGATCTTGAAGGCAACCCTCTATCCATGAATGCTTTTTTAAGCAATATTGCACATCTCAAAGACTTAAAAATACTCGCTATCCGGAATCATCACATAACTTCCGATGAAGTGTCTAGGATTACTCAGCTACCGGAGCTGAAAATCTTAAGACTCTCGAACAATCAACTCACGGATGAAGCAGTCGGTTATATTTCAACCATGGAGAAGCTACAGGCTTTAGATCTCAGTGAAAATCAGATAAGCTCCCATGGACTTGCCATGCTCTCTCCCATACAACAAAGATTGAGAGCGCTATGCCTTAAGTATAACGCTATAGACGATGCAGCAACGCACTACATCTCTCAAATGAGAGAATTGACCCACTTGGATCTAGAAGGTAATACCATCGGGGACGATGGAGCCCAAAAAATTGCCGAGATGCAGGGACTCACCGTTTTAAATCTTCGAAAAAACAAAATAGAAAAAACTGGAATTGCAAGTATCGCTCAAATGCGGGGAGCTCAAGAATTAGACCTCAGGGAAAACATGTCCTCCGAGCTTTTTCTCAATCATCAAACGATCACTAATGAAACATTTGCTAACATTTTGCAAAAAAGTTATTTTAGTAACATCCAAGAAATTAATCTTTCATCATCCAAGCTTGATTCCGATGTTTTACAAAATCTTCCTACAAGCCTGAAAAATCTGAAAATCAACGAAGGCAGAACCATACAAAACAGCATTATTACTAACTTATGCCATCAAATTGCACACCTTCTCAATTTGAAATCATTAACTCTCAGAAATAACGCGATTGGCCCTACTGACTTAGAGAGTATTTCTCGAATCCAAGGAATTGACTTTTGTGACCTTCGTGGAAATCAGCTGGGAGATGCTGGCGCAAACACTATTTCTCATATGCAAGAAATATACTACTTAAATCTCAGTGACAATCAAATTGGAGATATGGGTGCTTCAAGCATTTCTCGAATGCCCAATATTGTTACCTTAAATTTGGCCCGCAATCCAATCGGAAATGCTGGAATAGCTCAGCTTTCTCAGATGCAAAAAGTTGAACACTTGAGTCTTTCCGGTGTTACTTTGAGTGATGACGCCGCTTTTTTGATTTCACAAATGTCGCAGGTTAAAGACCTAGTACTAACTGAGACTCAGATCACAACTGTCGGCGTATCTTACATTTCTCGGATGCAAGGAATGCATTCTTTATGCCTGAGCTGCAATAATCTGGGAGATGATGCTGCATTTTTCATTGCCCAAATGATAGGCATAGAAGACTTGGCTCTTTTTGGCAATCAAATCGGAAATAATGGAATAGCACAAATTTCCCAAATACGAGGAATTCGTTTTTTGGATCTCACAAATAATCAAATCGGGGATCTTGGGCTAGAATACATTTTTCAAATGCCAAGCAATGTACACATCTGCATAGATGAAAACCCCATCAGTGCCCAGGGATATGATAGACTAACACTCAGAGAAAATCACTAAAACTCCCCTTCCATGGGAACTTCCGTTGGCTTAAGATTTTTCACGGCTGACAAACCCTTCTACTCTGAAGCAACCTCCCCAAGCGTACTTTTCAGGGAGGATTTGTCGAATATTCCCAAATTCATAGTTAACTCTCGCTCGTCTCACAGATGCCCACCTGACACCAAATCTCAAGCCTCATAAAAAGACCTAATGCTTAACTTTTAACACAGACAACCTCAGTTTAACCACCTCCACAAACAAAGCAAGCCAGAGCTCGCCCTGATTTTCCTGCGAGCTCCATTTGAGTTTTAGCTGCATCAGACCATCCCTAGCGACTCAATCTCCCCTAGTTCACGACAATCACCCCATTGAACTAACGATTTTTTTTGAGTTTACCTGCGATCAAATACATAGAAAATCCTGAAAATCTCAGAAAAAAACTACGGACCAACATCAGCAATTAAGCAAAAATCAACTAATATACTCTTCCTAAGTTCATCGAACTGAAAACTTTTTCCCTTTCTTAAGATTAACTCGAATGATTCATACGGTATGAAAAATTTTACAGAACCTGCAGTTCCCACAAAGCACACACTTTCTTGAGCATCTGGATACCCATTTTCACAAAATAACAAGCGCTACACCGGCGCACCGAAGCCTTCCCATGGATGAAGCACAACGATACCCTCTACTTAAAAAAAACTTGTCCAAACGGTACCGAAAAATCCGACCAAAAAACAGTAAACTTTCCCCAATACTATCGCTCTCATCGCAACTTAAAGGACAAATGCAAGGCCCCTTTCTCTGGGATTTAAACCAGCCTGATCAGACCTGATAGACCCCATTTGAAGGGTATTCCACCAAGATGAACTTCGATAATGTCAAAAATAAAAAAATCAAACCAGAAAATCGCAATAATGAAAAAGAAGAAGGGGTCAACTTTGGGGAGATGGCTGTGGGATTTCCTAAGTTTTGAGTTTCTTGGTGCCTTTTAGTGCCTACAAAGCCCCCAGATAACGCATCGCAAAAAAATGATGGCTTCATCAAGAACGCACATGCCCATGATTTGAATCGATTTTCACCATGCAGGCTTACTAAACCAGTCTCATTTCACATAAATCGTCGTAAGTATGGCATAAGAGGGCTCAAAAAGTCACCATCCACTATTGCACAAGATTACGAGTGAACCTGAAATTTTATCCCAAACTTAAAAATCAGCTAAAAATACTTAAGATAAATAATTACAATCTACATCTCGGTAAAATAGCAAAAATCTTGGAAAAGGGTTGATTAAAAAATCTCTTTGAAGTAGTGAGATTGAGATGATCATCATGAGAATTGTTGCAATAGTGAGTTTTTTTATCCTACGCTCCTTTTGCTAGTGCTATGGACCATAGCGCTGAAACTCCCTCCTCAGATCGAGTCAGGCTTTTTGCAACAACACTTACTCATGCGGAGCTTCCAGCATTTCTTCAAAAAAACCATAAATCGATTCAAAAATTAGAAATTTCACATTCGAACATAGATCCTAAGCTATTCAAAAACCTACCTGCAGGCCTCAAGAAATTATCACTGACTTGCAGTCAAAGACCTTCACGGAAACACCCTCAGCGTTCATCAGTTTTTGGAGAACACTGGATATTTTAACAACTTAAAAAGTTTAACCTTAGAGAATTAGGACATCGATGACTCGGCCGTGTCTGTAATCACTCGCATTAAAGGACTGAAAAAGCTAAAACTTCCCAACAATCAAATCACAGGCAGGGGTTACGCATATGACTTGGGCAGGGGATCAGCAAACAAAATCTTCATCAGATAGCTATTATCCATGGCAGCCATCTTTTGCTTTCTTCTGATGCTTTTTTTGGTGGGTTCTTTTTTTAAAAGATTCGTAACTAGTCAGCCATTTTTTCAAAAAAATGTGATTTATCGATAAAACCAAC